>Ga0129307_1000120_pt1 | contig 130911 bp, 108 predicted proteins | sample P1105metagenome_FD_94437 | JGI IMG/M metagenome (GOLD analysis project Ga0129307, IMG submission 94437) | Capybara group fecal microbial communities from Wisconsin, USA - P1105 metagenome | ecosystem: Host-associated > Mammals > Digestive system > Large intestine > Fecal | place: USA... | reverse complement strand
GGGAATGCTCATGATTTTCTTGAAAGCGACAGGACTTCCGCATAAAATCGTCATCATCATCGCCGTGACGCTTCTCGCGATTTACGTTCCCGTTACGGGAGGTTCGCCAGCTGTTCGCCGTGCGGTCATGATGTTCGCCATTCCGCAAATTGGTACTTTGTTCGGGAAACCCGCAAACACGCTCAACAGCTTGGGTGTCGCGTTGCTCCTCATCATCTTGCCGGAACCAAGTGTCATCTGGAATCCAGGATTCCAGCTTTCGTTTGCCGCAACCGCCGGAATCATCATCGGAACGCCGCACAACCCGACAAAGCTTTTGCCCGAAAGCCTCAAGCAAAACAAGCTTTGGCAAAAAATCCAAGCATTCGCGATTGACCCGACATACGTCACGCTCTGCGCAACGCTCGCGACAGCGCCATTCCTCATCCATCATTTCAAGACGCTTTCGCCATTCGCCTGGTTCGGGAACATCATCATCGTGCCAGCGATTTCACTCGGCATGCAGGCAGGGCTTTTTGCACAACTTTCGCCCGTTGACTTTATCTGCGGAACGTTCTGCGAAGCTGCGAGATTCTTCTTGCGGTTAGCCTCGCTTTTGACGAGAATACTCTCGGACTCTGCCGCCGCCTCGATGACCGTCGGGCCGTTTTCGCCAGCAGTCCTGCTTGCGCTAGGATTCTTGATTCTGCTTTTGCCCGTTTGCTACAAGAATTACATCGCCCGCAAGTACGCATTTTTATGCATTTTAATCGCCGCCGCTTTGTTTGCATTCGAAAGCTACCACGAAGTGTTGCACCCGTCATGGACGCTCACAACCATCGACGTCGGGCAAGGCGACAGCCATCTCGTCAAAACACCATCCGGCAGACATTTTCTCATCGATGCCGGTGACAACAGCCGCCAAGATTCCGGCAAGGATATCATCGTTCCGTTTTTGCACCACATTGGCGTAAGCGAACTCGACGCCATCATCATCACTCACCCCGATAAAGACCATTTCGGCGGTGCCAAATCTATTTTGAAAATGTTCCCCGTCAAAGAACTCTGGACAAGCGATTGCTCCATGAAAGAGAGCAAACCCGATTGGCAACAAATTCTCAGCGAAGCACGCAAACGGGACATCCCCATCCGCAACATCCATCGCGGCATTCTGTGGAAAGAAAACTTCTTCGAAATGCGAACAATCCACCCGCGAAACGACGTTTGCGTCGAAGCGAACGAAGGGAGCATCACGCTTCGACTCAAAGGGTTCGGGCATTCCGCCGTCCTCACCGGAGACCTCACTGTCAAAGGCGAAAAAGAAATCATGAAAACAGACGCCTATCTGAAAAGCGACGTGCTGAAACTCGGACATCACGGTTCCAAAACATCCAGCAGCGTCCCGTTTCTGAACGCAGTCTCCCCCACGTACGCCATCATCCCAAGCGGCCGCAAGAACAGGTTCCGCCACCCGCACAAACAAGTCACCGACCGCCTCGATTCGCTAAACATCCCCTACATCAACACCGCAAAAAAAGGGACGATAACATTCACGTTCGTCCCTGATTCAATCAGCTATACAACAATGTGGTAGGATTTTAGACGAAAGATCAGCTATTTACTTGTTCCAGCGCCCCCTATCTGGAAGAAAAATTTGCACTTAAAATCATCTGCAAAATTTTTCTCCAAACGAACGCCGGCTTCAAAATAAACTGTTCGCATTGGGGACCACCGCAAACCAATATCATTCACGTATGTAAAACTGCGCAAATGAAATCCTCGTTCATAAATAACATGAGTGATAATATGACTTTGATCCGTCAATCCCAACCATGATTTAGGAACTAAAGGGATATAAAGGTTTCCGCACCAGGCATATACAGGGACTCCTAGAAGTATATAGCCCAACACTTCTAGAACCTCATTTGAAGGAGAATATCCATCAAACGCCCCTACAATCAAGCCCACCACTAAGGCTCCACCCAAAGAAAATAGAGCCTCGTCAGAAACTTTATTTGGATCAATGCTAACATGAAGCGGATCAAATCCAAAATAGACATCAAATAAATTGCCTATATGGAAAGCGTCCGCTTCAGTCCCAGATCGAATATCAAATAGAGATACTTCCGCAGTAGTCGGATACACATAAGAAGCATGAAAAGTCATTCCATAAGGCAAATAGCTTTCTTTGACCGGTTCTTCGCCCATGCCATTACAGCAAAGAACAAGAACTAGAAAGCCTATAAGAATTTTTTTCATACACCTACAAAAACAACTTTATATGCGATAAACCTTACTTTTTCAAGCAATCGAGTGCGGTGTCGTGCAACAGCCCGTTCGTCGCAATGCTCGTGAAGCCTTCGTAAATCGGAGCCGTCGGCTTGCCGTTTGCATCAAAGAGTTCGGTCTTGCCGTCAATGGTACTGAACTTGCCACCCGCTTCTTTCATCAAGAGCGGGAACGGAGCAATGTCCCACAGCGAAACGACCGGATCCACCATAATTTCGGCACGGCCAGCAGCCACAAGGTAATAGCCGTAGCAGTCGCCCCAACCGCGGTGCAAGCGGGCACTGCGGCGGAGCTTCGTAAAGCCTTCGCCAAAGCCCTTGTCTTCCATCGTGTTGACCGTTCCGGATAGCACGAGAGCATCGCTCAACTGCGACACCTTCGAAGCGCGAACTTCGCGACCGTCCAAAAAGGCGCCGCCACCATTCACTGCCCACACAGCGCTCTTCATTGCGGGCAAGCGAATCACGCTCGCAATGGGGACATTCTTGTGCCATAGCCCGATCAGCGTTCCGAACAAAGGCACACCATGGATAAACGACTTGGTGCCATCAATCGGATCAATCACCCACTGGTATTCCGCATCCGGACTTTCAATGCCGAATTCTTCGCCAATGACGCCAAAGCCGGGCGTTTCCTTCGCCCAGAATTTGCGAGCGAGTTCTTCCGTCCCCTTGTCCGCAATCGTCACGGGAGTCTTATCCGCCTTCCATTCGACGCCAACATCGTTCTGATAGAACTTGAGGATGTTCTCTTCGGCAAGCTCAGCCGTCTTGAGCGCAATCTTCAAGAGATCCAGATTCTCGGGAGCGACACCGGCTTTTGCAATTTCGCGATATTCCATAGCAAGCTCCTAGCCGACCCACTTCTTGACAAGCGAAACAAGGAGTTCGTTTTCTTCGGGCTTGCCGACCGTGATGCGAATGTGTTCCGGCATGCCAAAGCTCGTGAGGCCTCGAACGATCATGCCGTTCTGTTCCAAGAACGCAACAAGTTCCTTGGCGCGTTCACCGATGCGCACGCAAATAAAGTTCGCCTGCGTCGGGAGCACCTTGAAGCCAAGCGCTCCAAGTTCGCGGTTCAGGTATTCAAAACCAACAGCGTTGTTCTTACGAGTCGCTTCAACGTGAGCGGTATCGGCAAGAGCAGCCACGGCGGCCACCTGAGCAGCCTGATTCACGTCAAACGGTGGCTTGATTTTCCACATCGCACGGACAACTTCAACGCTCGCCAAAGCATAACCCACGCGGAGCCCAGCCAAACCGTAAATCTTGCTGAAGGTGCGGTTGAGGAACAAGTTCGGGTATTCCGAAAGCAGCGGAGCCATCTTCGGATAATCCGCAGCTGTTGCAAATTCAGCATAAGCTTCGTCCAAGAACACGAGAACGTTCGACGGCACTTTCGCAAGGAAGCTGCGAATTTCCGCTTCAGTGTAATAGTGACCGGTCGGGTTGTTCGGGTTACAAATGAACGCCACACGAGTTTTGTCATTGACAGCAGCCGCGAGCTTATCAAGGCTAGCCTTTTCTTCGCCTTCACCAACGCCAATAAAATCGGCACCATTCGAAAGCGTCGTAAACTTATAGACGGAGAACGTCGGCGTAATGCCCACGCAATTGTCACCCTGACGGATAAAAGCCTTGCCCACCATGTCGATGATTTCATCGGAGCCGTTACCAATCACAATCTGGTTCGTCGAAACTCCATACATTTCAGCAATCGCATCAATGAGCTTCGGAGCATCGCCGCGCGGGTACAAGTGCAATGAATTCGCAATTTCATGGAACGCTTCCACCGCTTTCGGGGAAGCACCCAACGGATTTTCGTTAGACGCAAGCTTTACAACATTCTTAAGACCATAACGTTCACGAATTTCGTCGATGGACTTGCCCGGGACGTAATCGGAAAGTTTTGAAAGTTCTGGACGCGGTTCTACCACAAATACCTCCATTTTACGCATGTAAATTTAGCTTTTACCAAGCGATTTATCTAACTTTGGTAATCATGAGACGCCTTCTTTGCCTATTATTTGTCATCCTTGCAACAAATGCTTTCGCACTGGACCACTTATGGGACATGCGCTACACTTTTGGCCCCGAAAGCCGCCCCTCCCCCAAAATCGGTGTAGGTCTCGGAATTCGGTCCGCATTCAATTCAGACGTTCTGTTTCCGCTCAATTTCACGACACGACTCAACAAACAATTTGACGTCGGTGCGAAACTCGACGTCAATACTTACAACAAATTAGACAATAGCCGTACAGCCCTAGACCTTGGAGGCCGCTACCGCTATAAACCCAGTTCCTTTATCGCATTGGACGGTTATCTGGACTTAAGCGACGTCAATGCAAGCGCTGTCGTTTTCACCATTGGAACACAAAATTTTATTTCTAAATGTTTTGCGAACTACTACGAGCTCCGTGCAGGTTTTCTCGATGGGGCAACAGGCGAAGATGGTTACGTAAAGTTCTCGGCATCCATGATCCCGACCATTGTTTTCGGACAAGTTCTTCGCTTATTCATTGAAGTCACGTCTTCCACAAGTGTCGGGAATTTCCGCGATGACTTCATGGTCGATATCATCCCGAAAATCGAACTGACGTTCGGCGGCACGCATGTCCGCATCGACTTCGATGTCGGCGTCATGCAAGAAAAGAACAACGACGTAAAAACCATCGGCCTGTACGTAATGACAGCGTTGTAGCGCCTACTACTTTACCACAAACATTCCGTCCTTGTAATCGACTACGGCGGGTTTTGCGGCACTCACGGATCCCGAGAGTATCGCATGGCTCAACGGACGTTCGATATTGCGTTCGATGTAGCGCTGGATCGGACGTGCACCGAATTCCGGCTGGTAAGCACCTTCCGCTATCGCATCAAGAGCCGCATCCGAAAGCGTAAGCACCAAGTCCTGACGGGCAGCGCGGTTCGCCAAATCCGCAAATTTGAGTTTCACGATTTCGCGAATCTGCTTTTTCGAGAGGCTCTGGAACACAAGCACTTCGTCCAAGCGGTTCAAGAATTCAGGGCGGAAGAATGCATGCAAGTCAGCTTCGACATCCGCAAGCGCAACCTGCGGCGGTTCGCCGTTCTTGGCGCTAGCCGCACTCAAGCGGAACTTCTCGGCACCCAGATTCGAGGTCATCAAAATCAAGGTGTTCTTGAAGTTCACCGTACGGCCCTTGCCGTCCGTCAAACGACCGTCATCGAGCACCTGCAGCAGCGTATTGAACACGTCCGGGTGCGCCTTCTCGATTTCGTCGAGCAAAATCACGCAGTACGGATGCGTACGCACAGCTTCGGTCAGCTGGCCACCTTCTTCGTAGCCCACGTAGCCCGGAGGAGCGCCGATCAAACGGCTAACGCTATGCTTTTCCATGTATTCGCTCATGTCGATACGGACAAGCGCATTTTCGCTATCGAAAAGCTCCACAGCCAATGCCTTTGCAAGTTCCGTCTTACCCACGCCCGTCGGACCCAAGAAGAGGAAACTTCCAATCGGCGCATTTTCGCGGCTTAAACCGCTACGGTTACGCAAAATCGCTTCGGACACGGCTTCAACAGCTTCGTCCTGGCCAATCACGCGGGCGTGCAGACGTTCGTCCAAGTGCAACAACTTTGCCTTTTCACCTTCGCAAAGTTTCGTCACCGGAATGCCCGTCCAACGGCTCACCACAAGCGCAATCGTCTCTTCGGTCACTTCTTCGCTCAAGCCACCTTCCTCAGCACTCTTGCGAAGCGCTTCGGTCTTTTGCGCCAATTCCTTTTCGATGTTCACGATCTTATTGTACTTGAGTTCCGCAGCACGGTTCAAGTCGTAACGGGCTTCGGCCTGTTCCATCTCGTCCTTTGCGGCCTTCAAGGCTTTCTTCAAGTCCTGAACTTCAGCAAATGCAGCACGGCGGTCTTGCCAGCGTTCCTGCATCTGCTTGACCGCAGCATCAGTCACGGCCAAATCTTCACGGAGTTCTTTCAAGCGCTTGACGCTCGCATCGTCCGTTTCCTTCGAAAGCGCCTGCTCCTCGATTTTCATCTGGAGTTCCTTACGCTGCAACGTATCGAGCGCTTCCGGGACGGTGTCCATCTGCGTTTTCACAAGACTTGCCGCCTCGTCAATCAAGTCAATCGCCTTGTCCGGCAAGAACCTATCGCTAATATAACGGTTCGAAAGTTTCACAGCGGCCACGAGAGCGTTGTCGTGCAGACGCACGCCATGGTGGGCATCAAAGCCGTCCTTAATGCCACGCAAAATCGAAATCGCTTCGTCTTCGCTCGGCTCGTTCACCTGCACCGGCTGGAATCGACGTTCCAAAGCGGAATCCTTTTCGATGTACTTGCGGTATTCCTGAGTCGTCGTCGCACCAATGCAATGGAGTTCGCCACGAGCGAGCTTCGGTTTGAGCATATTGCCCAAGTCCATCGAGCCTTCGGTCTTGCCCGCCCCCACAATGTTGTGGAGTTCATCGATGAACATCAGCGTATTGCCATCTTCTTCAATCGCATCAATAACAGCTTTGAGTCTTTCTTCAAAGTCACCACGGTATTTTGCACCCGCCATCAAGGCAGACAAATCAAGCGCAAAAACCTTCTTACCCTTCAACGCATCCGGCACATCACCACGATAAATACGTTCAGCAAGGCCTTCGACAATAGCGGTCTTACCCACGCCCGGTTCACCGACCAAGCACGGATTATTCTTCGTCTTACGGCTCAAAATCAAAATCACACGGCGGATTTCTTCTTCACGGCCAATCACCGGCGAAAGCTTTCCGTCAGCCGCCATTTCCACGAGTTCACGACCATAAAGCTTTAACGGAGACTGTTCTTCGGCATTCGCGGCACCCGCAAACGGATCCGAAAGCCAAGTTTCCACCACTTCGGTCGAACCAAGCGCATCTTCAAAGACCTTCGCAAGTCCACGGTCGCCCGAGAACTTCATCAAAGCCACAAGCAAATCGCCCGGCGTCACCATACGGCTCACCTGACGCGCCGCCTGCACTGCCGCACGCAAAATACGGTTTAAGTCGCTATCCGGTTCCACATCCGGATTCACACCTTCCATACGCGGAATTTTCTGCACAAACGGCTCCAGTTTGCCACGAAGTTCATTGGTTTTCGCCCCCTTGGACTTATAAAGTTTCTTCAAGGTTGCATCAGGACCTTCAACAAGGCCAACAGCCAAATGAGCCGCCCCTAGGTAGGAATGCGAGCAACGGTCACGCAAACTCTGCGCTTTCGCCAAGACCTTTTCAGCATCATTAGTAAAATCGGACATATAACACCTTCTTTTTTTATCGCCCTATTCTTGCAAATAGCGTGCCAAAAACCAGAAACTCCCCTAAAATTCCATTTTTTTACGAAAAAAGCCAATTACACCAGCAAATGATTTCAAAAAAAGCCGTTATTTGTTTCAAAACTAAAGGTCTCCAGCATTTTTTTGAAACAGAAGCCAACCTCATCCCTTCGGTTTATACAAATTCACTTAAAAACGCCGTTTTTAATCAAAATTCGCCAATTTTCTGTAAAAAAAGCGCGTTGTAAGCGTTGTAAAACTTTACATCGGAAAAGTAACACTGCTGATATCGAATATTCCAAATTAAACTATCTTATTAATACAAAACCAAACATCCCATACACCAAAACAACGGCACCTCTTCTGAGATGCCGTTGTTTCTTTTTTTTACGATTTTTCTTGTTTTATTCGAAATAGTTTTGTACTTTACTCGAAGTTTTAAGTACAAAGCTTATGACAACCCATAATCCAAAAAAGCCCTCTTTGCGAGGGCTTTTTCTTTATGAGCTCCGTCATTTCGAACGAAGTGAAGACAACTCAGAAGGCGAGTGTTGCAAAAATGAGCTAGCTCATTTTTATAACCGAGCCAAAGAGTTGGGGCTTTAGCTCAACCCAGTCAAGTCTTGTTCTACAAACCAGATATAACTGGATCCTTCACGCTTCGCGTTCAGGATGACGAAACAGTATTACCGCCCACCGACTAGGATTTGATCGACTTTAATAGACGGTTGTCCAACAGTGACAGGCACGTGTCCCGAAGAGGCTCCGCAAACGCCTGCGGCCTGTTCAAAGTCCGAACCGACCATGCTGATGCGCGGCATGATTTCATGGCCCTTGCCGATAAGTGTCGCACCGCGAACGGGTTCGCAAATTTTGCCGTTACGGATAACATAGCCTTCGTCCACGGCAAAGTTGAATTCGCCTGTCGCTGGATTCACGGAACCGCCTGCCATGCGGGCTGCATAAAGTCCATTATCGACGCTAGCTATCATGGAATCCAACGTATCCTTGCCTGGAGCGATAAATGTATTGCGCATGCGGCTTACAGGCGCATACTTGTAGCTTTCGCGGCGAGCACTTCCCGTGCGGGCAATCCCCACTTCGGCTGCCCCCACGCGGTCGCTCATGTATGTCTTCAAGATTCCATTTTCGATAAGCGTCGTACGCTGTGTAGGCGTTCCCTCGTCATCGTACTTGAGGCTACCCCACACGCCGTCCATCGTTCCATCGTCAATCGCCGTAAGGCACGGCTGACCGATGGCTTCGCCAAGCTTTCCGCAGAACGGGCTTGCCTGCCGACGAACCGACTCCGTCTCCAGCGGGTGCCCGCAGGCTTCGTGGAAAATCACGCCGCCAAAGCCATTGCCCATCACGACAGGCATCTGGCCACCGGCAATATAACCGGCATCGAGCATGCGAAGCACACGTTCACCACATTCCGTAGCCAGCGCTTCCGGAGAATAGTTTGCCAAAATTTCATAACCGCCGAGGGCTCCCGGCGCCTCGTGCGTCGTCAAGCGTTCGGTGCCGTCCGTTGCTGTCACGTTCACGTTCACGCGCAAACGGCCACGGGTCATTTCCAAATGCAGACCTTCGCTATTCAAAAGCGAAATTGAAGTGCAACTGTCCGTCACACTGGCGCCCACTTGCGCAATCTTCGGAGAAAGCGCACGAGCCGCCTTGTCCGCACGGAACAAGAAGTCCTGCTTTATCGCCTGGCCAAGCACACGCGGATCCTTATAGGCAGCCGCATTAAAATCACAGACGCGCTTTTCGGGAGCAAATTCAAACGGTTTCGTTGCAGAGCCCGCGCCACCAGCAGCAGCGGCAATGCGCCCAAACGCGAGCGTCTTCACCAACTTTACCAGCGCCTCTTCGCTGTCGTCGCTCGTAAAGCCGTACAGAACTTCCGTCCCGTACAAAAGACGAACGCCGATACCGTACTCGGTACCCGCGGTCGCCGTCTCAATCTGACGGTCCTTCAGGCCGAGGCTTGAACTGCGGGTTTCTTCCTCGAAAATTTCGACAAAGTCAGCCCCGGCGCTCTTGCCGGCTTCAAAAATCTTTACGGCAACTTCCGGATTCATATCACACCTCGCCGTTCATCTTCTTGCGCACAGGGATGCCTGCGGCAAGCATTTCACTCTTGATTCCCGGCACCGTGTAATCGCCAAAATGCACCATCGAAGCGACCAGAGCCGCATCGGCACTCGTCTTCCTAAACAAATCCACAATATGCGCCGGAGTACCAGCACCACCGCTTGCAATCACGGGCACCTGCACCGCCTTTGCAATCATGTCGGTAATCGTGAGTTCGTAACCGTTCTTCACACCATCCGTATCAATCGAGTTCAGACAAATTTCGCCCACACCAAGCTCTTCAGCACGCTTTGCCCACTGCAAAGCATCGATGCCCATCGCCTGACGGCCGCCGCGAATGAACACTTCGTATCCGCTCGGAATCTTGTCCGAAACGCCAACGAACTTCGCGTCCATGCCCAGCACAATGCACTGGCGACCAAACGCCTTCGCGCCTTCCGCAATGATTTCAGGATGGAGCACAGCCAAGCTGTTCACGCTCACCTTTTCAGCACCGGCCAAAAGCGCATCGTGCATATCGTCCAAATTGCGGATACCGCCACCCACTGCAAACGGGATAAACACGCGCTTTGCAATCTGGCGGATCATTTCCATATCGCACGGACGGTTCTCGGCGCTCGCCGTGATATCGTAAAAAACAAGTTCATCGACACCGTCGTCGCTGTAACGCGCACCCATTTCTACCGGGTCGCCAATGTCGATATTTCCCTTAAACTTAACACCCTTCGTAACCTTGCGGTCACGAACATCCAAGCAGACAATTAAACGTTTCGTGAGCATGTTACAGGTTCTTCTCGATGGCGTTCTTGAGAGTTGCCTTCGGCACAGCGCCAACGACATTGCCCACTTCGACACCATTCTTGAACAACTTCATATTCGGAATGTTCGTGATGCCAAAGCGTGCGCAGATATCCGAGACACCTTCGTCATCGACGTTAATCTTCGCCACAACAACGCGACCGTCGAATTCCTGAGCGAGATCTTCGATTACAGGCCCCATCATCATGCACGGACGGCACCATGTCGCCCAAAAGTCAACGAGAACAAGTTGACCACAAGAAATAACTTCGTCAAACGATTTCGCTGTAAGATTCAAAGCTGCCATATAATATCTCCTATATACAATGGGAAATATAGCATTTTAAGCGAAAATTCGGTATTCCGAATTCCGCAATCCTAATTAAAAACTAACCTCTCTTAACTATCTTCGCGCAGTAGATGGGGCCGCAGCCGTGCGCCTTGTCCGGCAAAATGTGGACACCAAGTTCCGTCCGATCCGCGCCTTCCGGCAATTCCTCAATACGAACAAATTCCATCATCTTGCGCTTTTTCAAGATTTTAGCGACAACGGCATCATTTTCAAGAGGCGAAAGCGCGCAAGTCCCGTAAATCAGCTCACCGCCCGGCCTAAGCGCATCCACCGCAGACGCCAAAAGCGAGCCCTGTTCCACCGACAAGCGCTTTACGCGCTTCACCGACCACACTTCCAAATGCGATGGCGAATTCAGCACATGCCTGTCCGAAGAGCACGGCGCATCGAGCAGAATGCGGTCGTAACATTCTTTCTTGTGCATGCCGAACTTGACGCCGTCATAGCCGGTGACGTTGATAATCGAGCGCCACGACTCCGGCAAGGAATTTTCAAGCACATGCTGCAAACGGAGCCGCCTGTCTGGAGAACGGTCATTGCATTGGAGCGTTCCCTCGCCCTTAAGCATCGACGCAATTACGAGCGATTTGCCTCCAGGAGCGGCACACATGTCGAGCACGTCCATCCCAGGTTCTACCGCAAGCGCCTTTGCGGCAAACACCGAAGCCTCGTCCAAAAAGTAAGGTTCCAGCGAATCCGCGAACTGGAGCTTTGTCGCGCACCCCTCGCCCTTCAGCGATTCCAGCAGCGACGGCCAGCGCTCACCATATACCTGTTCAAAATAGTCGAAAAATTCCATAGTAGTTTTTAGTTATTGGTCATTCGTTATTAGCTAATTCTAGTGACCACTGACTAATGGCTATTGACCTAAAAATAAAAACTCTCTGCTCAGGAGTAAGAGCAAAGAGTCTTTAGTTGAGCTACCAGGATTCGAACCTAGACAAACAGAGTCAGAATCTGTTGTGCTACCGTTACACCATAGCTCATCGGTGCGGACAATTTTAGAAAATAATTTCCATTCCTGCAAGGGGTCTTTCGAAAATTATTTCACACTCTGTAAAGTCGGCGGTTCGTAAGTCATCCACTGCTGGGCCAACGTATCGTTCTTGGGCAACTGGACATGCGTAATCGTCACGTAATCGTCCAAATTAGCATCAGCATCCCGAAGTGTCTTAACCACCTTGGGGTCACCAGCGTAGAGCACAATGTCGTGTCCGCCTGCCGGAAGATTTTCAATCTTCAGCAAGTTGCAGACCATCTCTCTCACGAAATGGCTCGTTCCCTTCAAGCCAACGACAACACTGTTCATCGCGCAGTTGTCCGTTTGCGTTGAATCCGTACCGTCAAGGACAAGCAAGACTCCACTCACCAAGACAGAGGGTTTGACAAGCGTTGTATCACCCACGGAGAGCGTATCCTTGAGTTTCTTGAGTTCCGAAGCATGCACATAGCGGCTGACACCAGCCAACGCCACCTTGCCATCTTCGTCCAGCAAGCGGTATTCCATGCGGAGGCTATCGTACGGGACCGTTTCAGGAACCTTCAGGAACCAGCGTCCGGAAGAATCCGTCACTGTCTGTTCCACAAAGCCAACGGAATCGCCTTCGACAAAGTCAAAGCCGTACAAATCGGTAATCATCTGCACCTGAACATCTGCGCAGGGCGTATCGGCCTTGCAGTTCACGACACCAGACAAGTACGCCGGCTTCTTCTCTTTCTTCTTTTGCTCTTCCAGCTTTATCAAGGAATCGACTTCCATCATCGGGCTCCAGATAAACGGCCCCTTTGAAAGCGTATCGCCGGACTTCACCTTACCATTCATGTTCCATGTACGATAAATTAACGAATCCGCCACGCCGGAATCTGTAAGTCGAGCCACAATCTGCGGATCGCCTGGGCAGAACCCGAACCACCATTCACCGGCAGGAATCAGCATCGAGAACGAATCCCCGGCAAACACGCTCTGGGAGAACGGAGTGCCCGGCATAAACACCTCGAAATGAGACCCGACCGCCACAGACGGTTCAACCACGTTTTCGTAATAGAGGACACTGCTGAACACGGCAGCCTTCTCAAGCCTGATGCTGTCCATTTCCCCGGAATTCTTCGTGGCACGCGGCTTGTACGAAATTTCATTGTACTCGGCATCGATTACCGCAAGCTGGAACGTATCCACCAACACGGAATCAAACGAGAACACGCCCTGCGAGTCCGTCTTCGTTTCAATAAAGTCCAGTTTCGAAAGAGAATCCCCGGTTTCCGGTTCACGAGCAATACGGACCAAAGCAGATACAGCGCGGGAACCATCGGTACGAGTCACAACGCCCATGGCAATCGTGTTACCGGTATCCGTAACAGTACCGGTCAATTCGCCATTTTCGCTGGTGCAAGCGAACATACAGGCGCACACCGCAAAGAGCAGCCCTACGTATGATTTAGCAAACTTCATGTTCATCCTCCTCGACTTCCGTCTCTGGTGGAAGATTCATTTTTTCTTTGCTCAGCGGGAAGAATTGGATATTCAACTCGCAAACCATAGATTCGCCTTCATCCGAGCGAACGATATCTACAATTTCTTTGCGGAACAAGTCAATCTTGCTAATTATACGTTCCAATCCCTGCGCCGAGACGCTCATCGTCATACAAGATACATTTCTGCGTTCCGTACTGTAGTGATCAAGCGCATCCTTACCCAAATCAATCATCTGCTTTTGGAACTGATGAACGAAAAGCGGGGCGATTTCGCTGCCATTCGTAATTGCCTTGTTTACGGAATGGTAGAATCCATCTTCGCCGAGCTCTATAAGTCCCAAATTGAGAAGGAGCTGAATAGTCTGCTTTGCCTGCGGGAGTGAAATTTTCGGATTTAAAAAGAGAGCGAGTTCCTGAATGTTCTTGTCGTTGATTTTCAAGACGGCAAGAGCTTCACGGGCAACAACATAGTACCACTTGCTGTAGTACTCCTGCTGGTTCTTGGTCAAGTTCTTGATGGTACGCGGCAAAAGAGCCGACATCTGGTCAAAAATCTGCTGTTTCGAGGCGGCAGTCGTCGCATGCGTGAAGTCCACCATCAAAGCGAAATAGCGGCCTTCCCTTTCGTTAAGTCCAAGAGCAGCTATGAACTTCGGAATCATCTGCGGGGTGAGCGACTTGCGACCCCGAATCAAGTCCAAGTAAAGTCCGGACGAAGAATATCCGGCTTTCTTTGCAAAAGATCGGTACGAAAAATACCTTTGCACGGACTTACGGTAATCGTAGTAGTCCTGAAGGTACTTTCGATAATTGTAGTAGGCATATACGTTCATCAAGAGTAAATCTAATTTTTTTTGAATTTTTTGGGAACACCTTTTTTTAGAAAAATACGCCCAAAAGCGGCGCATCCCTTTTAGTGACTGTGAAAAAGAACACTCTGGGAACACTTTTTATTTTCGAAGTGATACGTTTTCAAAAAAAATTGCTTAGTTTAAAGGAACACCCAATCCCATCCCTCGGACTCTCGGTTGTACTCCACCGAGAGTCCTTTTGTATATTCGCCTTCGGCTCATATACCAAACACTTCGGCTCGGTCATACCCAAGCAAGCTTGGGTGCGACTCTCGCCTTACGTGTTTGTGTTTTTTGGCCTTCCACCTTTTCCAGCATCGCTCGCCTTAGGCGTTTTTGCGTTATAGACTTTCGCATTTGTGTATTTTGGTACTTCACCTTTTCTAGTATCTCTCGTCTTAAGCGTTTGCGCGTTATAAGTCTATGAACATCATCGGCTTAGGCATTTATGTGTTTTGGTTTTTCATTTACTCATTTGCATCTCGTCATGCTGAGCGCAGCGAAGCATCCAGTTATTTTTCTCAATTACTGTAGCGTTGTCACCATACGCGGTTCTCTATCATCCCAATTCAGCCAAATGCATTCCGTCAACTAATTACTATCTTATCAACTATGAAAATAAAAGAACTCGCCAAGGGAACACTCAGTCGCATTTTACGTTACACGGGAATCCTCCTTGTTATATATGTCAGCATGGTCTTTTACCTCGCATTGACCGAACGCCGCAACGCATTCCCACGCGCCATCACGCACAACGAAGCCCGCGAAGCCATCACGGGCAAGGCTAAAAGCATAAACTGCACACTTGACGACGGAACAAAACTCGAGGGATTCGTCATTGGAAACGAACAAAACGGAGTTCTCCTCTATTACCCAGACGCCGACGAAGACGCCGCACAGTTCCTAGCGGAGCTCGACAGCCTCCCCGGCTACGCAGCCGCCACGTTCAACTACCGCGGAAGCGGCGAAAACAAAGGAACGCCATCGCAAGAGACCTTCGAAACAGACGCCCAGATGATTTACGAATGCGCATCACAGATAAACGGGAACGCACCGCAAGTCGTTGCTGGACGCGGCACTGGAGCAATCCTGGCATCAAAACAAGCAAACAAGGAGAACACTGTTATCCTAATTGACCCCGTTTTGAGCATTGCCGATGCCGTTTCTGAAAAATACCGAATTCTTTATCCCAAGTTCCTTGTTCGAGCTGACGTAAAGATCAAAAAAAGCGACATTTTGACCACAAACAACATACAAATTCTTTCAGACAGAGCACGCTATAGTGATAGAAATCACACTGTAGTACAAACGCTCGGAACCGTAAACTTAACGAAACGTAACGCAGAGCCTTTGTCCGAAGCAATCCTAAACGTGATAAAACGCAAATAAAGAAATTTTTTCTTCATTTGTCGCAACATTTTTGGATTTTATTGTTATTTTTACAGAAAAATGTTATCGGTTACGAAGAAGCTACTTTATCCTTTGTACATGCTTTTTTGTAAAAAACCTTTGACATTTACAAAATAAAAAGTTATTTTATCGTCAAACAAACAAAACAACAAATAAAAGAGGTGTAAATGGAAAACGTAATCGTAAAAATGGATGTCCGCGGATTCATCAGATTCCCGGAAGAAGCTGTCAAGGCCCTCAAGCTCGACAAGCTTGCCACGCAGACCAAAACTGACGACGGCAGAACAGTCGATGTAGGTCCTTATGTTGACGTCGAAGTCGATCCGGTCGGCAAGCGCATCGCTATCACTCCGATCAAGACTCCGAAGTCCACATCTTTCCGCTTCATCAACGGAATCATCGGCTCCAAGTCCAAATTCCTTTACTTCAAGGGCGCATTCAATGCCATCGGTCTCGAAGTAGCTACCGGTGCCTACACCCTCGTCAAGGAAGGCAACAAGTTTGTCTTCACGGCCAAGGGCGCAAAGAAGAAAGGGGATTGGAAGACTCTCGCCTGCCGTAACGCCGTGGGCAACAAGACCATGCTCTCCATCGATACCCGTGGTACCATCATTTTCGACCACAACACCAAGAATGCTCTGAATACCAAGGAAAACAAGACCATGGTCGCCGAATACGATGCAGCCAAGAAGACCTTCAAGCTGACATTCAGCAAGAACAAGGGCTTCATCAACGTTCGCACCATTGCAAGCCACGCCAATGCTTCGTTCATGGGCACGCTTTCCTCTCATGGCATCGCACTTCCGCTCAAGAGCTTCCGTACCGAAAGCCAGGTCGATAAGAACGTCCTCACGTTCAGCATCGCCGCTCTCGTCGCTCAGCAGAAGGCTGCCAAGAAGAAGTAATTCTTTAAAGTTCTAGAGAAACGATAAAATGATTGACGTTCTCAAAGTATTTTATCCAACTCACTACAACTTCGCAGCACTTGCTGTATTATTGGCTCTGCTTTTAATATACCTGCTGTCGAAGAAGAACTTTAAATGGGGCATCATCACCTTAGTCTTGCTGTTGGCGCTCAATATCGGTATTTACAAGCGTACCGATGGCAAGGCTTGGACAATCACTCTTGAACCGGAAAAGACATCCGATCCCTACTATACACCGCAGGCCAAGAAATTGACCTTCTCTGTACACAAGAATTGGACGATTACCGACGACAAGGGTGAAGTTCACCACTGGTGCTGGGTAGAAGAATATTGGCAGAAGTTCGCAAGCCTCGACCTCGTCGCTGCGCTCTGGGGTGAAAACTCGAGCAAGAAGATGGTTCAGTCCACCGAAGGTCGTGCTGAGGACCTCAAAGAATAAGCTTTTACCGCTTTAATTCAAAGATTCTGTAGATTTAGTCCGCCATTTTCCATACGGAGAATGGCGGGCTTTTTTATAAAATCTCCAGGGGATGCCACCACGCCGTTCGGCGTATTCCAGATGCCCGAAATATGGTGATGACCATGAATGCAGAAATCACAGTGTTCCTCTTGCATCATGCGGTCGCCCCATTCCAGATATTCATCGATTTTAATCACCCTGCTTTCGCCGTATTTACGGCTGTTCCGTCCGACAAAGCGTGCAAGCCCCATTCCCCAGTCCGGGTGGATTTGCTTGAACAAAAAGCGGTTCAGCGGCAGGTCAATCACCTTGCGCAAAAAACGGTAGCCGCCATCGGATTTGGCAACACCGTCACCATGAGTCAAATACACGCGCTTTCCCTGAATTTCAAGAATCAAGGATTTATGGACTGACACACCAAGATATTTCGGGAAAAAATCGCCATAAGCAAAATCATGGTTGCCACGAATGAGATGGACTTCAACGCCGGAATCGACCAAATCCGCAAAAGCACGGTACAAATTGAAATGCGCTGAAGCCACATAATAACTGTACTCGTACCAAAATTCAAAAAGGTCGCCAATCACGACGACATGGCTCGCCTTGCCCTTCCACGAAGAGAGAAGCCGAATCAACATTTGCTCCCTGTCGGGGACCGCTCCCGGCGGCTCAATCCCCAAATGGGCGTCACTAATAAAATAAGCGGGCAATTCCATACCCTCAATCTTAATAAAATCTATGACGTTCGTTTTTTTATATCTTTAACACATGCGCTCCATTGTCAAATTTTTGTGTACAGCTTTCGTTTTGGCACCGATTCTCGCCGGATGCTCCATGAAGCTCACGCAAGGTGACCTCGAAGGAGTCCCGCAGACCGAAGAATCGTTCAGCTTTTTCGGGAACATCCCCTTTATTTACGGGAGCGACTCACTGGAACTTTCGCAAGACCTGTTGCGGGCTTACACAAAGGCGGCTAGCGAGACGGAATTTCCACGAGAAACATGCCGCGGCGAAGCGATCATCAAGGCAAATGTCGTGCAAAACGAGCCCCCTTCCGCCTGGAATCTCGGCGTCCTCATACCGTTTTGGCCCATACTTCCCGTCAACGAATCCTGGACTTACACTCTTTCTGCACGCGTATTCTGCAACGGGACACTCGTTCGCCATGTCGAATTCATCGAGCAGCACGACATAAAAGCGACTCTTTACGGGCGCCTCCGTACAGACTTGGTCAACAACGGTTCCAAGGAAATGCATCGCAAGCTCGTGCAGCGCCTCGCCTATGAGCTCAATTCGAACAGACTCACAGACCTGAATAGCGCAAGCGACTATTAAGCAGCTTCGCTCTAATTACTATCTTTCGTCTATAGTCTAAAGGGCAAAGCCCGTTCTTTCGTCTTAATCTAGTATGTCATACACTTTATACATCGTAGCGACTCCCATCGGGAACATGGAAGACATCACGTACCGCGCCGTGCGCATTCTCAAGGAAGTCCCCCTCGTCCTTGCCGAAGACACACGCCATTCGAGGATTCTCTTTGACAATTACGGCATCACGACGCCCATGGAAGCCTACCATGACTTCAACAAAGAAAAAGTCACGCCCAAGTACGTCGAGTTTCTCAAGAATACGGGCGACATCGCCCTCGTAAGCGACGCAGGAACGCCAGGCGTTGCAGACCCGGCATTCAACCTCGTACGCGAATGCGTCCGCGAAGGCATCGATGTGCGCGCTGTCCCAGGCCCGTGCGCGATGATTACGGCACTCGTCTCTTGTGGCATGCCAACGGACCACTTCACCTTCCAGTATTTTTCGCCAAAGAAGAGCGCCCAGCGCATTCACTTGCTCGAAAAACTGAAAGACGAAGAAGCGACGCAGATTTTCTACGCAAGCCCGCACAACATCGACAAGTTCGTCGATGAGATCAAGCAAGTCTTCGGCGACATCAAAATTGCTCTTATGCGAGAGCTCACCAAGAAGTTCGAGGAACACCTCATCGGAACGCCGACAGAAATTTCCGCGCACTTCAAGTCCCACCCGCCCAAAGGAGAATTTGTACTCATATTCAATCCTAAGGACAAAAGCGGACTGTAAAAATGACTACCGACCAATTACTAAACAAACTTAAAAGTCTTCCGAAAGCGTACAAGATTTACATCGCAATTCTTACGGCTATCGAACTTGTTCTGTTCCTGTTGCGCCCGGAAACGCCCGGACTTTACTCGCAACTTCCGCAATTATTGCCTATCGTCGCAGCCATCCCGTTCTTATTCATAAAGAACGCGCGTTGCCCGTTCCCGCGGTTCATAAACACCTACGGCATTATCGTCTTTGCGTTTCTCGCACTAGACTACCTCACCCGTAGTCACGCCGGTCTCTACCAAATTGTTGCAACATTCGTTCCGATGGCCATTTACTGGTTTTCGTTATTTGCCCGATGGAACGTAAAGCACTTCAAGCAAAAGGATTCGCGCATAGCGCTTGCCCTTGCCACATGCGCCTGGGGCTTTGTCGCATTCGCATTCCCACCGCTTCCGCTTGGCCCTGCCATGTTCGTTTTGCTCGTCCCCTGGTTTATCGTTTTGAACAAATTTAATCGAGAAACAGCCGTCTTTGCAACGTTCTGGGCAAGCATGGTCTATAACACCGTCAACTACTACTGGATTCGCAATGTGATGAACGTGGAAACAGCTCCCGCAGAGCTCATCTTCCTCGGGCTCATCCTCCTCATCGCCTACCTCAGTCTATTCAACGTTCTTGCTTCGTTTATCTATTCTACCGTCAAGGAATTGAAGTTCAAGGGCAAAGCCTACCTGCTCGTACTCTTCCCCATCTTCTTCGCGTCCATCGAAATGTTCCGCACCTACGGCGACTTTGCGTTTCCGTGGAACCATCTCGGCTATACGTTAGGCAACCACATCGAGCTCATCCAGACACTTTCTATCATCGGCATTTTCGGCTACACCATTCTGATAATCGCCTCGAACCAAATTGTCGCTTACGCGTTCCAACAAAGCGGTCGCAAAAGGTTCGCGCTTTTTGCAGTCCCCTTCGTCATATTCTTTGCGCTCCTGATTCACGGGAACTACGTCCTTTCCGCACCCGAAGCGGCCCCCTTCTACAACGCCGATAACGAAGAAAATCCAGCGATAGCCATGGTGCAACCGAGCATCGCCCAAGGCGCCAAATGGAGCAAGGAACGATTCGATTCCATACTCACCAAAACATTCGGCATGGCGATGGACAGCTCCAAGCCAGGTACGAACTTGATCCTCCTTGCTGAAACAGCCATCCCGGACCATATCCGCAGGCAACCGGCAGTCCTCAGGCAACTGCACCAAATGGCCGATGCAAAAAACGCAGGCATTCTCACCGGCGCACTTGATTACAAGCGGGTATCCGCCGACGTCAACGATCCTCGCCGTTTCGAAATCTACAACGCCTCATTCCTCTTTATGCCGGGCGATCCAGGCTTTCCGCAGCGTTACGTCAAGAAACACCTCGTTCCCTTTAGCGAGCGCATTCCCTTCGACGACGTATTCCCCATCCTCAACTACGTTGATCTTGGCGAAGGCGACTTTGTCCCTGGAAAAGAAACACCCGTCTATGGGCCTTACAAATGGACGCCATACATCTGCTACGACGCCATCTTCGGAGACCTCATTCGCGAAGCCATGAATGCAGGTTCGCGACTCATGGTGAACATCACAAATGACGGATGGTTCGGACGGAGCACCGCCCCTTACCAGCACCTGAACATCGTACGACTCCTCGCCGTGACTTACGGCTACCCGGTCGCAAGACTCGCGAACAGCGGCGTATCCGCATTCATCGACCAGTACGGTCACTACGACCAGAACACCAAAATCTTTGACATTCGCGTCATACAAAGAAAAATGCCTCTCAAGACGAGAAGCACATTCTATACAGCTATTGGTGAATTTGTCGAAAACGCTTTGCTGTGGTTCCTTGCGATTTATCTAGTAGCAGTATTTGCGATTACAAGATTGCATAAAGGAGATGCCCGATCAAGTCGGGCATGACATCTCTACTCAACTTAAAGCAACAGCATCGGGGGCCAGTGCCCAGCTTTGGGGCGTTCCTTGAATTCCGCTTGAGGCAAAAATTCCTTGAGTTTCAACGTGAGTTTCGGTTCAACGGTCGTATCCAGCCGACCATAAAGCACCTGTATGCTGGAGCTATTCGGAACGACGGACGACACACGATGCGAAGCCAAATACATAAGTCCTTTCGCTAGAGAATCCGCTTTATACTTCTTGGCATCGCGGAACCAGTCATCTTGCCAGTCGCCAAAATCCTCCTCGAACAGTTCCATAAAAGCCTTCAGAGCAGGTTCGGTCGTCGTGGAAAGCTGGTGCGCCATGAAATGCAGGTTTGGCACGGTCCAATGCCCAATTTCGTCGCAAAAATCGGCATAGGGCGAAAGTAGAATCCACTTTTGCCCCTTTTGAGGCCCCGCCGCAGAGCACATGAGCGACAGGGCTCCAAGTCCCCAAGCCACAACCGTTGATGCCTTCTTAAAATCAGGAAGGTCCATCGGATGCTCCAGAAAATCAGCCATTTGGCCATAAGGCACATAATCATGGCTTGCAGCGGACGCAACATCAGCCAGGTCGTCTTCCCAAACACCAAGATTCGAGGCCCAATCAGGTAACCAAATCCATTTTTCGTTCATGTTAACCTCACACCTGTGAAGACTCCTTTCAGTGATATATATACGCAATTTTCTTTATAAAAGCAACTACTTATAAAAAACTATTTTACAAATTGGAATAAAACACAACTCAATTCAGCAAAACTTTGTATATTATCTGTATAGTTTTTATAGGAAACCTTCAGAAGGGACTAAAAAAATGAAACATTTGATGCCATCACTCTGCTTAGCGCTTCTTCTGGTCGAAACAGCCTGTTCTGCGCCGAAAGCTGTTTCTCGCAACTCGGACGCCGATGCTCGCAAAAAAGCTGCCGTTACTCGCCAAAATGCGGATAACGCTTACAGAGAATTGGACGGTAACATGACCGCTACCGTAAACTCGCTCCAGTCAACCGCTACCAGCACCGGCACAGAAGCTATATCGTTGGGGAACACCGCCGAAAAAACAGCGCTCGACAACGCAAGAGAAGTGCTGCAAGATTATACGCAACCTGTAATCATGGTCTCGCCGGCAATGAGCGCCAAGGGCGAAACGCCTGAAATTGCGACAGACAATTATTCCCATGCCGTGACCGAAGCCATCCATAGCTACCTCACCAAGAAGAACTACGAGGTCAAGTCCGTCGAAGGCCAGGAAACGCTGAACGAAATTCTCCAGATGCAAAACGATATCGCGAACACGGAAGACGATCTTTCGTACCTCGCAGGTATCGCTCTCGACGCCGACATCTACATCAAGTTCAAGCAGGACGTGACAAACGAAGAAGTCTCCGTCGAAATATCTGCATACGAGACCTCGACTTCCCGTCTGCTCGGTTCGCAGTCTTCGACCGTCCGCAACAACGGCCACACGTCTAAGATTAATCTCGCATCGAACCTCGGGGCCGCAGTCCGCAAGGCCATGCCCGGTCTTGAGACAAAGATTCTCAGCTACTGGAAGAACGACCTCACCAAGGGCACCCAGTACAAGGTTGTCGCCAACATCAAGGGTGAATACTCCGATAGCCAGACCGAAGACCTTCACGACGCCATCATGAAGGGGCTCAAGAGCAATTTCAGTTCTGTCAAGATGAACGTGATGACCGCAAAGACTTTGGACTTCGTCATCTACGCAAGTCCAATCAAGTACAAGGACTCCCAGGAAGTCTATTCGAAACTCAGACAGATTTTCAAGCCCATTGCTGAAACAAAGAAAATCAACATCACCCGTAAGCTGATTTTGATGGAGTTGAATTAATAATGAACATTAAATCAATTTTCCTTTGCACCTGCCTCGCGGTAATCCCCGCCATAGCAGGAAAGATTGTCACATACACAGCGACCTCCAAGATTTCACAAGAAGAAGCGAACAACTCCGCTATTGCCGGAGTCGCTAAGCAGGTCAAGTCCAAGATTTCTGCGACACAAAAACAAACCAAGTTCGAAGATATCTACAACGGCGAGAGCACTCTCGGCGAAACCTACAGGGCGAACAACACTGTAAAGAGCAACGTTGTCCTGAAGGGCGTCAAGGTCGTTCCCGTCAAGATGGAAAAAGGCAAAGGCTACAAGGCAACAGCAACGCTCGACATGGACGAGTTTACCGCCGATTTGCGTTTCCGCCTGAACTCGCTTAAGCAAGATGTCGCTGATCTCGAAAAATCTTGCAAGCAGGCATTTAGCGACCGCATTTACATCAATGTCGTAAACGACCTTGAACAGGCAAAAGAAAAAGTCAACGAATACAACTTTTACTTGGCACAACTTGCGGACATTTATCCGATAGACGACACTTACCGTCTCCAGCATTCACTGCCTGAAATCGAAAAGGCACTCGTCGAAAGACTTTCTAGCCTCAAATTCGAAACAACGGCTTCTAACATTGAAATCGCCCGCCCCGAAATGCCTGCTTGGGACATTATCGTCAGGGACTCCATCGGTCCGGTTCCCAGCTTCCCGCTGGTGGCACGTCAAAGCAGGACGCTTGCAGAACGCCGCACCCAGAGTGACGGAGTCGCCACATTCAACCTGCGCAACATGAATTTTGAAAAGGGTCCTTACGTCATTATCATTGAACCGAATTTGCCGTACGAACTCCTGAGAAAGACCGGCATGATGAACGCATTTGAAGTACCCTACAGCGTACGCCGTTCCAGTTGCGCCATCAAACTCCAGTGCAGTCAGCCATCCAACGTCTGCATGGCCATCGAAAACGCTCTTTCGAAAAAGAACATCTTCACTACAGACGATACGAACGGTCCTCAACTGAAAACCGACGTTAGCGCATCGCTCAGAAACAAGCTCGGATCTCTGTCGTCTTATGATGTTTCCATTTCCATCAAGGGGATGGGAGTCGATTTCTTCTCGATGTCGAAGGGTGCCGGCAAAAGCGAAGTCGATGCCACTCTGAGCGCTATAAAGAAAACGGACTTTGCTCCGCTTCAAAAGCAACTCGAGCCGTATTGCAAGAAGTAGTTTGTAGAACTTAGAACTTCCAATAAAAAATGTATCTTTACGAAGCCGCGATTTAGGCGGCTTTTTTCTATGTATAAAAGAACTTTGACATTGCTGCTGATTCTTTTGCTTGCAATCCCTGTTGCAGCCGGTTTCGGCGTGAACAAGAAGGGGCTCCCGAAGCGTCCGCAGAACAGCTACGTGTATGACGAAGACCGTTTGCTAACAAAGCAAGAAGTGCAGTTTGTAAACGAAATCGCCGAGCAACTCTACAAAAAGGCTGGCGTAGGACTTGCAGTCGCTCTTGTCCATGACATCGGTTATTATGATTTTAGGGATTATGCCTTAAAAATTGCAGAAAGCTGGGGCGTTGGCGGAAAATCAAACGAAGGCATCTTGATTTTTGCAGCAATAAAACAGCGCAGGCGCAGCGTTGAAGTCGGCTACGGTGCCGAAGGCTACTTGCCCGATGTGCTCGTAGAACGGCTACAGCAAAAGACGATTGTTCCGGCGTTCAGGATTCAAAAATACGGACAAGGCGTCATGCAGCTCGTTTGGGAAATCGCACAAGTTGTCGCTAAAGAAAAAAACATTTCGCTCGATGTCGATACAGAAAAGCTCCCACAAGAACCGGAAAATAGTCCGCTAGGGCTCGTATTCGTTATCCTCGTGATTTTGTTCCTATTCGTCTCGAAAAACGGTGGCGGACGCGGAAACGGTTGTCTTTGGTTCTTGCTCGGATCTATGCTCAGCAATAGCAGCCGTGGCAACCACCGCGGAGGTTTCGGCGGTGGGTTCGGAGGCGGCTTTGGTGGAGGCTTCGGCGGCGGATTCGGAGGCGGCAGCTTTGGCGGTGGCGGCTCCGGCGGAGGATGGTAACTATGAAGAAAATTTTAAGCGTAGCAGAATTGCAGAACTCGGAATGGCCGAAGCTCTTTGAAGAAGCGCTCGGCGACAATCTCGTTTCAGCCTTCGTTCACGGCGATTGCCTTATGGAAGGTTACTCCGCGCTGGAATCCCCATGGACCGTCAGTTTCATCTTGAAGTCCAATTCCGCACAGGACCTGCTCCCGTTGCAAAAGCTCACAGCAAAGGCGAAGCACGAGAACATCGTATTCAATCACGTATTCAGCCGTTACGAAATCAAGACATCGCAAGACGTGTTCCCGTTGGAATTTTTGCACATCAAGAGCAAAAACGTGACGCTTTGCGGCGAGACTCCGCTTGCAGATTTCAGCCCGAACCTCGCGGAACTGCGCATCGAATGCGAACGCGAACTGCGCGGACTACTTGTACATTTACGCCGTGCATTCCTTTACCTCAAGGAAGACCGCAATCCGCACGGGATTTACGTGCGTTCCGCAACGACACTCCTCCCCCTGCTTTACGGAGTCTATTACCTTTCAACAGGCAAATATCCCGAGAGTCACGAACAAGTTTACGAGATGTTCCCGGGCGTGCGCATTCCTGAAATGTCAAAAGACAACGACGTGATTGTCGCAAACATCAACAAGTACATCGAAGCGGTCACCGCCATCGTGAATCTTGTAGATTCGATGAAAGTGTAGTAATAAAAGGAGATTCCCAGTTCCTTCGGCTATGCTCAGGACAGGCTCCGTCGGGAATGACAATATAAGAGTATCGACTTTACAACGCTTTTTCGTCTAAATTATTCTGTCGTTTTGCGGTAGGCTTTGGGCGAGACTCCGACGAGGCGCTTGAAGAACTTGCCAAAAAACGAAACATCTGGGAAGTTCAGAATCTTGGAGACTTTCTGGATGTCTCTGGAAGACGAGCGCAACAGGACTTTCGCATCGAGCGCGATATGTTCGTCAATCCAGCGTTTGGCGTTCTTGCCGGTCTGCTCTTCGGCAACGGCAGAGAGATACTTCGGCGTAATCCCGAGTTCATCGGCGTAAAACTTCACGGAATGTTGTTCGCGATGATGTTCGACAACGAGGTCGATAAACTGAGAAAAAAGAACCTGGCCACGACTCTTGACAGTTTCGGCAGTAACCAAATTATTTTTCAAGCCGATACATTCATAAAGGAGTCCTATCAAGTAGTTTTTCAGGACCTGCAGACGGCAAGAACTCGTCTCTGTCGAATCAAATTTACGTTTCAAGAACTCGAAACTCGCATTCAGTTGTTCAAATCTGAATTTATCTAGCTGTTGTAGCGGGTTTTCTCGGAACTTTAAAATCAATCGCGTGTTATCATCAAACCGAATAATCAGTTCATCAATCATGTTCTTGGAACATGCAATGCAAATCGGATCAAAGTCTTCTGACACGTTCATAGCACGTACCACTTGCTCCGGAAAAACGATGAACAAGGAACCTGCTTCAAGTTTATATTTTTTTAAATCAAGTTCAACATCAACAGAACCGCGCCTTACGAGGAGAAGCGCTGCAGCTTGGACATTCATATAGTTTTCTAGTCCAAGTTCTTTCAAGCTGTTGAACATGGCAATCTTGTCGGGAAACAAGCTTACTTCGCGTAAAAGATTCAGTATTGAAAAATCCGCAGTGCGGATGTTTCCGTTCTTGTTTAAAGGATAATTGTTCATTATAGGAACATCTTAGAAAAAAGTGAAGGAAACGTCAATTGGGCTATGGGCTATGGGGTCGCGCCTTCGACGCTTTGAGGTATGGGGTTACTAAAATAATTTATAGCTAAAGTAGAGCGTATAAGCAAAGACGCCGCGACTCATCGGTTCAAAGAACTCGGAGGAGTAGGCCGCAATCTTTGCATAAACATCCAGACGACCTCCTAGAGAAAATTTTTTCGTCAAATCATATTCCATTGAAGTATGATTCATCAAAAGCATATCCCAGCCATCGGCTCCATAGTGCGGAAGCGATCCCGGGATTGTATGCAAAGCATCGACAATGGTCTTGTTCTTCAGACGGAATTTTTTCCCTACCATGAGTTCCATGCCCAAGACATACTTCGCCCCCATATTGTACTGATAATTGTCCATATCCGACGCATATTCCGGGTGTACAGCCTGGATTAAGTCGTCGTAGCCCATATCTGTTGTACCGAGCAAGATAAAGTAAATCTGATGGTACATGCGGAAGCGGAGCGTTGGCAAAAGCCAAAGAGAGAAGTCAATGCCAGTACCGACCGAGATTGTACCAACGGTCGCAAAGTCTCCGTAGAAAGTACAATAGTCTAGATACGTTGCAAAATCAACCCAATGTCCGCGGCCATGAACACCGACATTCGTGAGCTTTCCTGTAACATCCAGTTGAAAAAGCGTACCATCCGGTCCAACTTCTCCACGTGTAAACAAAGTAAAATAATCAAAAGGTCGATTGACTTTTCTAAACGGTTTTCCATATTCAATTTCACCACCGTACATAAAATGTTTATCGTCCCAACGCTGGTCCAAATCATCTTCGTTGCGGCCACCGAACCTGTAAATGTTTCCAAAATGCGATCCGGCTCCTAAGAATACCGATAAATTCATCGGTGTATTTCCAGTGACATCGTCGCGATTTCCGAAAACTTTCCTTTGCAAGTAAGCGGAGTGCGCAAGTCCAAAAGCACCAACCTGCTTATACCAAGAGGATTCTTCAGTCCCATAAAGTTTACGCGAAAGCCTGTAAAGGACTTCGCCATAAACGGCACCACCAATCGAAGTTGCAATAAGGTCATTGATGGAAGGGTATTCCGTCTCGGCAAACATTTCCCACGTATAGCTTCCAAGTGCTGCAAACATAAGACTGGCGTAAAAGCCATATCCAGAGCCACGCGCAATGTTGTAATAAACAGAACCTTGATAAGGATGCCCGTAAAAATTGATAGCCCAGTGATTGTGATCCCACTCCCACCCTTCTTTCAGATTACGTTTCCAGTAGCTTGGCCCCGTACGAGCATAATCCTTGTCAAGAACATAGCGGTCCCATGCCCAAATCAGGCCATTGAAGCCAAGGACCTCGCCAAGGACAAGTAAAGGAGAGACTGCAGTTAGCTTATCCAATGAATCCGTTTCAAAAGTATCATCGAAAGTCGTATTCACTATGGTGTAACCAATATCAATGGAATCTTCAGGCAAAGAGTGAGGCGGTACCGAGAACAATGGAACTACGCCCTGCGGGACTGGATTTACAAGATCTGTATTCGAAGCATTTGGAAAGTTCGCGCCTAAGGCGCCTAAGCACAAAAGCAATAATGCAAGCAATAATTTTTTAATCATTTCCTACTCTTTATTTCATTGATTTCGCAATGACTTTTTCGGCGATAAAGCTAAATCTTTATGGGAAAAATTAAAGGGGCGTCTCGACGACACCCCAAAAGTAGAGAATGAACGACAAATAATAAAGATAAACGGTTACTTCGACTTAAGCAAGTTGTCAAAATAGACGATAGTCTTTTCGAGTCCCTTGCGCAGCGGAATGGTCGGTTCCCAGCCGAGGGCTTCCTTGGCAAGAGAGATATCCGGGCGACGCATCTTGGGATCGTCACCGGGGAGCGGCTTATAAACGATTTTGCTTTTGGAACCAGTGAGTTCAAGAACTTCTTTCGCAAGTTCGAGCATCGTGAATTCGCCGGGATTGCCGATGTTTACCGGGCCGATAATCTTGTCCTGGTTCATCATGCGGACAAAGCCTTCGATGAGGTCATCGACGTAGCAGAAGCTACGGGTCTGGCTGCCATCACCGTAGATGGTGAGGTCTTCGCCATTCAGCGCCTGGACGATGAAGTTACTGACGACACGACCGTCGTTCGGGAGCATGCGCGGGCCGTACGTATTGAAAATGCGGACAATGCGGATATCGACCTTGTTCTGGCGGTGATAATCCATAAAAAGCGTTTCGGCGACGCGCTTGCCTTCGTCATAGCAGCTGCGGATGCCGATGGGGTTCACGTTTCCCCAATAATCTTCGGTCTGCGGATGCACAGCCGGGTCGCCATAGACTTCGCTCGTGCTCGCCTGCAAGATTCGCGCATACACACGTTTTGCAAGTCCGAGCATGTTGATAGCGCCCATGACGCTCGTCTTGATGGTCTTTACCGGATTGAACTGGTAGTGAATCGGGCTTGCAGGGCATGCCAAGTTAAAAATGCGATCGACTTCGAGAAGAATCGGTTCGGTCACATCATGACGGATGAGTTCAAAATTACGGTTGTCGCGCAAGTGGGCAACATTCGCCATACGACCTGTAAAGTAATTGTCCAGGCAAATGACTTCGTGACCGTCATTCAAAAGTCTTTCGCAAAGATGACTTCCTAAAAAACCAGCACCACCAGTAACTAAGCAACGCATAAATGCTCCATAAATTTTTTCAATTCAAAGGAAATATAGTATTAGTAGGCCGTGACCGTCATTCTGACGACTGTAAGGAGGAAGAATCCAGTGAAGGTATGGGGTATGAGGTTTAGTTGGTAGAACTTAGAGCTTAGAAATTGGTTATTAGGAGACTGTAGTACTTAGGATTATTGTAATTACGAAAGTCCAAAGTGAAGCAGCCTCAACAACTTCCGCCTTGGAGCTCTAGCGCAAAATGCTATATATGCACGCATGGCAAGTGTTGGCTATAGTCTTTTGCTCGTGTTGACGGCGTTCATTTGGGGATCGGGTTTTGTCGCCCAAATCGAAGGTAATGCGTTTGGACCATTCGCTTTTTCGTGCATCCGGTGCTTCATTGCCGCAGGATTCCTCGCTCTTGTTTTCAAAATTCTCGACGCCTTGGGAAAGAGTTCTCGCAGACCTCGAAACCGCGAAGAAACGATTCTTCATTGGAAAGCGGGATTTTTTTGCGGGCTTGCTTTATGCACTGCAATGAACTTGCAACAACTGGGAATGTACCTTGGCACATCCGCCGGCAAATCAGGATTCTTGACAGCCTGCTACATCGTACTCGTGCCTGTAGTTAGCTTGTTCTTGGGCAAACGTGTTTCAATCAAGACATGGATTTGTGTTGTCATTACCACCGTAGGGCTTTACCTGCTCTGCATCAAGGACAACTTTTCGTTCGAACTTTCGGACGGCGTTTCACTGTTGTGCGCACTCGCATTTTCAATCCACATTTTGGTGATAGACAAGTTCGTGAACCGCATCGATCCGATTCGCGTTTCGAGCATTCAATTTTTGACCATTGGCGTTTTGACGGCTCCCCTGATGATTGTTTTTGATTTGAAATTCCCAGCCATGGATTTCAGCACCGTCATCACGGCATTCGCAAACCCTAGCGCCGTTGCAGGGCTCCTGTTTGCAGCTCTTTGTTCCAGCGGAATCGCCTACACGCTCCAAATCGTCGCCCAAGATAAAGTAAAGCCCACAATCGCATCGTTGACCATGAGTCTTGAATCCGTGTTTGCGGTATTTGCCGGATGGTCTGTTCTGGGAGAACAACTTTCAGCTCGTGAATTAATCGGTTGCGCTATCATGATGGTAGCCATTGTGACCGCACAAATCAAACGATAAAAACGCTGTTAGGAGAATTTTTTCTTGACGATAAAGAGCGCACCTACAACAAAAGCGACTCCCAAGGCAAACGAAAGCAGGGCGCTTCGCGTAAAACCAGCCACGACATAACAGATAAAGCTGATAGAAGCAACCGACAGCGCGTATGGCAACTGCGTGTTCACATGATTGACGTGGTTACACTGCGCACCGGCACTTGCCATAATTGTCGTATCTGAAATCGGAGAAATGTGGTCGCCACAGACGGCCCCTGCCATGCAAGCCGAAATGGAAATAATCATCAAGTCGGGATCGACACTGGAGAATGCAGCAACAACAATCGGAATCAAGATGCCAAACGTGCCCCAAGAAGTTCCCGTCGAAAAAGCGAGCCCGATTCCAACCAAGAAGATAATCGCAGGCATAAAGTTCATGAAAGCGGTCGCCTTTCCCGACACGATGCCTGCAACAAAGTCCTTCGCGCCAAGCGTATCGGTGACGCCCTTCAGGCTCCAGGCAAGCACTAAAATGATAATTGCGGGAACCATCGCCTTGAAACCTTCAGGCAAGCATTCGAGACATTTTCCGATTTTCAGAACACGGCGCCCGAGATACCAAATCACGGTCACGATAAATGCGGCAAAGCTACCATACACAAGCCCGACGGAAGCATCGCTCCCGCCAAAGGCAGCGACAAAGCCCTTGTGCGCATCGCCACTCGAGAAAAATCCACCCGTATAAACGAGTCCAATTACACAGAAGAAAATCAACATCACAATCGGGAATACCAAATCGAGCATGGTCCCGCGCGCCTGTTCCACATTCAATTCTTCCATTTTCGCATCGATTATCTCGGCAGCGGACTCGTATTTTTTCATGGGGCCAAAATCGACTTTCAGGAGGACCAAGGCAAAAAGGGCGACAATCGTCAACAACGCATAGAAGTTGTACGGAATGGACTTGATGAAAAGGCCCAACCCGTCTTCGCCTTCGACAAAGCCGGTCACCGCCGCTGCCCACGAACTGACCGGAGCGATAATGCAAATCGGAGCTGCGGTTGCATCAATCAAGTACGCCAATTTTTCATGGCTCACTTTGAACTTATCCGTAACAGGGCGCATAACGCTGCCCACCGTAAGGCAGTTGAAGTAGTCATCGACAAAAATCAGGATTCCAAGAATAATAGTCGCAACCTGCGCACCGACTTTAGACTTTATATGCAGTTTTGCCCAATTACCAAAAGCGGCTGCCGCACCCGACTTGTTCATCAACGCAACCATCGCCCCGAGCATCACCAGGAAAAAGAGTATCCCCACATTCCACGGATCGGACACCTGCTTGACCATTCCATTCTTGAAAACAGCATCTAGAAACTGCGGGAAACTCCCTTGGCTAATAAAAAGTCCGCCTATCACGATTCCGACAAAAAGGGACGAATAGGCTTCCTTGGTAATAAGGGCTAGAACAATGGCGACGACAGAGGGCACCAACGCCCAAAACGTGCCGTGAAATAACGAAACGACTTCTGCAGCTTGCTGTTCCATAAGCATCTCCTATGAAACGAAAACTAAAAATTCTTCAAAGAGAGAAGCCCCGTAAAGAGTTGTTTGCGGCCTTGTGTTACGGACAGGATGACATTTGCGCCTTGCATCTGGTGCATATTTTCAATTTTCAGTTCATGACCGTCCATCGTCGTTTCAAATAACAGAGTTCCGATGGGAGAAAATAGCCGTACGTTTTTGAGCCCATGTTGCGGCGCGTAAATGAAGATATAGCCGTTATGCATTTGAACACGAACGTTGGGCGACTGCGCCGGACGCATTGTGAAAACAGGATGATCGCTGGAACTGGATTCGATGATTTCCGAGGACGAAGACGATTTGACGGTCATATCCACATTGAAGGTGACATATTCCTTGTCCGAAGATTCCGTAATGTCGGAAAGTGCGATTTTCATGCTGTCGCCGGTCCAAAAGACGAAATTGCTGAAACCGGCGACGTTGCCGGTTCCGGGAAACGGGTCTTCTGTCGTGCCGTAAGATCCTTTTTCGGGGATAGCTTCGACAATATCGACATGCATGTGGGTGCTGTCGATATTGATACTGTTACTTTTCCAAATAGAATCTACGTAATCGATATGCCATATCAGCATTCCAGAAGACGGTACCCCTCTATCCCATTCTTTTTTTGTACGGTATTCCATCATGAACAATTCATTGGGATTTTTGGGGTTAGTAACACTGTAGGCAACGTTATCGTCGAGCTTGTCCAATTTCACAGGACCCGTCACGTTGAGTTCTGTCGGGGTAAGCCATCCGAGCGACATTCTTTCGAATGCAGAAAAGAGCGGTGGTGCACACCCCAGTAATCGTGTATTAAGCGCTGGCGTAGGGCAATAATACGAGCCATTATCCATAACATCCCAGTAAGAGGGCGTTTTTCGTTTATGTTTGCGTTTTGTATCATACAAATCATGTAATCCAAGAACATGACTCAATTCGTGTATTGCTGTCCCGATACCGTTATAAATAGAGGTGTTACTGTCATTTGTATAAGCCCGTCCATTAATTTCGTTTGCACAGGCATAGCGATTTGCATAAACGTCGTCGCTTAACTTCATCCCATCTTTTGTGTATCCTAAATCACCAAGAGATCCGGCATGGGGCCAAATGGATTCGGAAACCGGCGAATCTGCCGCCCCGACTCCGGCGTAAATCATAAAAAGAAAATCAATGTAACCGTCGTTGTCTATATCATACGGCGACAAATCAATTCCACCTTGCCTAACAAGCGAGTCCAAAGCTTCCGTTAAGGCGAGCCTAGCGCCTTTACTCCTCAACGAATAGTTTCCATAAGAACTCCGCTCTCCGGAAACGGTCACGGGACCATAAATGTCAAATGTCGGGACAAATTTTCCCATGGAATTCTTTATAAAATAATCCTTTACGCTGCCTGTATTGTAATTCTCGTTAAAACCTTCCTTGTTCATGAAATCAGTGTATAATTTTTTAGGATCCGTGATTTTGAATTTGATATCCGGAAACTGCACTAGCAACACGAATCCGCGGAGTTTACTCATTGTAAGATTGTAATTAGGTGCCGAAATCCGCTTTATTTTGGGTCTGGCAAAAGCGGGTACGCCATATTCGAAAATGACATCGCCTTTAAGCGACGTTTCGTATAAACGTTCGTATATCGCATCCGGGTCAAGCGCAGCCAAGAACTCTACGTCCGATTCGCTACGGTCCTGTGCGTCGCGGGCATAAATTCCCGACGATTCACCCCTAGCGTCGGCGTAGGCGTAATACCCAAGCGCATCTTTTTGCAAGATGTAGCCGTCCGCAGTTTCGAGTACATGGAAATTCTCGTCACCGACCTGACGCACCTCGATGGAACTCCCGTCCGGCTGCTTTAAGAAAAAAGTTTCGTTGCTTGCAGGAACGGCCAAGCACGGCACAGCCAAAGCAAGCAACGCCAATATCATTTGAATGATTTTCACACCCACCTCCCTCAGTCTCCTTAGAGGAATATAACTTTTTTTGAAGGAAGTAGGTGTTTGTACTTAGAGCTTTGTGGGAGATCTTTGAAGTTAAATTCGCATCGAAATGTCGAGGGCCTTGACGCTATGCGTGAGCGCACCGACAGAGATGAAGTCGAGACCGAGCGTCGCAATCTGCTTGGCACGTTCGAGCGTCATGTTGCCGGATCCTTCCACGAGACACTTGTCGCCACTTTCCTTGATGATTTTCAAGGCTTCGGCCATCATTTCGTTGCTCATGTTGTCGAGCATGATGACATCGACACCCTTGTTGAGGAGTGCACGGAGCTGGTCGAAGTTTTCGACTTCCATTTCGACCATCAAGCCCTGCTTATTGTTCTTCTTCACCACATCAAGCGCTTCGAGCACGCCACCGGCAGCAGCAATGTGGTTATCCTTCACGAGCACCATGTCAAAGAGGCCCATGCGGTGGTTAGAGCCGCCACCCACGCGAACAGCGTACTTCTGCAAAGTGCGGAATCCCGGAATCGTCTTGCGAGTGTCGAGCACCTTCGTCTTGCCGCCCTTCAAGGCTTCCTGGAACGTGTGCGCAACCGTTGCCACACCCGAAAGCTGCTGGATGAAGTTCAGGAGCGTGCGTTCACCCGTCAAAAGTTCGTGCGTCGTTCCGTCGAGTTCGGCAATCAAGTCGCCCTTCTTCACCACGTCGCCATCTTTCTTGTGGAGCGTGACCTTGGCGTTTGCCTTGAGTTCCTGGAACACGAGTTCGATAATCGGGAGGCCGGCGAGCACGCCATCTTCTTTTGCGATGAGGCGGGCATGCTGTTTCTGGTCCGCGGGAATGGTCCATTCGCTCGTCACGTCACCCGTGCGAACGTCTTCCGCCAAAGCGAGGCGTATCATGGTCAAAGCATCTTCGGTTGGGAAAACTGGAGTAGAATTATCGCCGTACATTACTGTGCGCCTTTTCCGGTTAAAACAACGTAAACTGTTCGTACGAGAATCTGGAAGTCCAAAAGCAAACTCATGTTCTCGTAATAATACATGTCGTACTGGAGCTTGATCTGCACATCTTCGATGCTCGTATCGTAATGGTGGCAAACTTGAGCCCAGCCTGTAAGGCCCGGTTTCATCTTGAGGCGGCTGATGTAGAACGGAATCTGTTCACGGAGCTGGCTGATAAACACAGCGCGTTCCGGACGCGGCCCCACCATGCTCATATCGCCCTTCAGCACGCAGAGAATTTGCGGAAGTTCATCGATGCGAGTCTTGCGCAGGAACTTGCCCACCTTCGTAATACGCGGATCATCCTTGGTCGCCCACTGGGCACCGAACTTTTCGGCATCAGTACGCATGGTGCGGAACTTATAGACCATAAACGGCTTGCCGTAAAGACCAATGCGTTCCTGCGAATAAAACACTGGACCGCGGTCTTCGAACTTGATGGCGATTGCCGCAAGGATGCAAACCGGAAGGGAAATAAGTCCAAGGAAGAGCCCAAAAACGATATCGATAAAGCGCTTGATTTGCACCTGCCAAGGGGGCATCGTAAAAGCGAAAAGTTCCTGCAATTCAAAGCCATACACAAGATTCGCCTTGAACCGACCGTTCACGACGCTATAAAGTTCAGGAACAATGTAGATATGCAACTGAAGTTCACAAATCCAAACAAGCACGCGCATGATTTCTTGCGGTGACGTGCTCTCGTGCGCAATGATAATGCCGCTAACCTTATACTTTTTCACAAGTTCCGGCAAATCGGAATACTTTCCAAGAACAGGAACATTCGCGAATTCTTTCGGCAGAACCTGGAATCGTTCATCGACAAAGCCCACGACACGCTGACCACGCGCCGGAGTCTTTGCAAGATCTTCCGCAATCTTTCGTCCAGCATCCGTCGCACCGAGAACGAGAATATTGTTCGCACCATAACCCATGCGGAGCAAAGCCCGCAAGAACACGTAGATGAGCATGCGGAAAACGGCAACAAGCAGAATGGCAAGTCCACCGTATATGAAAATCCACGGGAAACGGGAACCATAGAGATAGCCTTCACTGAGCGGCTGGTTCGTGAAAACCTTCCCCATGAATTCGGCACCAAACAGCGTAATGATGACAAGAACAACACCGATAACGACAGCGCGGAGCACTCGTAAAACCTGGTGCGTCCTCGATTGCAACAACCAAGAGCGATACAGCCCGGCAAAAGCGAACAGGGTAAGCCATCCGGCATTCAGGACAAGCCCATACTGCCAGTAGCTTTCGAAGGTCTTGCTTGGGTCATACTTGTCCAAAATCCAACCACTATGGAACTGTACCCAGAACGCCAAGGCGAAACAAATCGACAAGGCGGCAAAATCCGAAAGGATTAGGAGTATTCGTTCCAAGGTAGTTGCGCGAATCATATCGTACCTTACTTATTAAGCGAGGAAGCGGATGACCTGGCTCTTCTCGACGATTTCGGGGAGAGCGTTCACCGCATCGACAGCCTTGGTGAGTTTGCTATCGAGAGTCTTTTCCGTAATGACAACGATAGACACCTTGCCCGGATCGTTGACATCCTTCTGGATAATGGTTTCGATAGAGATATTGTTGTCTGCAAGAATCTTCGTGATCTTCGCGAGTACGCCGCATGCGTCACGGGACGTGAAGCGGAGGTAGTAGCGGGCGCTAGTTTCGGAAATCGGGACGAGCGTTGCAGAATTTTCGACGTTGAACCAGCCCATCGGGAGCGCCTTGCGGTCACCCATATCCGTTGCACGGGCGAGGGAAACGAGGTCAGCGACGACAGCAGATGCGGTCGGAAGACGGCCAGCACCGGCACCAGTCTGGAGCGTTTCGCCAAGGTTGTCGCACTGGAGATAGACGGCGTTCAAAACGCGGTTCACGCTAGCGAGCTGATGATCGAGCGGGACAAAGCACGGATGGACGCGGGCGTCCACGCGTTCGCCATCGCGGCGGTAAATGCCAAGGAGTTTCACGCAGCAGCCGAGTTCCTTGGCAAAAGCAATATCCTGAGCGGTAATCTTGGAGATGCCCGAAACAAAAATCTTTTCGAAATCCACGCGATGGCCGCTACAGAGGCTTGCGAGAAGAGCCGTCTTGTGAGCGGAGTCGATACCTTCGATGTCGAAAGTCGGGTCGGCTTCGGCAAAACCGAGCTTCTGGGCGTCCTTCAAGACGACGTCGAAGTCAAGACCTTCTTCGGCCATGCGGCTGAGGATATAGTTGCAAGTTCCGTTGATGATGCAGCTCAAACTTTCGACCGTAGAACCGAGCAAACCTTCCTGGAGGCTCCTGATGATAGGAATGCCACCGCCGACGGCAGCTTCGAACAGCACATGCAAGCCCTTCTTGGCAGCGAGCGGGAAAATTTCGTGACCGTACTTGGCGAGGAGAGCCTTGTTGGCCGTCACCACGTGCTTGCCACTTTCGAGAGCGGCCAAAATCCACTTGCGCGGCATGTTGTAGCCACCGGCAAGTTCCACGAGCACGTCAATATCGTTACCGGCAATCATTTCGTCGGCGTTGGTCGAAACCTTGTAGCCCTTAGCCTTATACGGAGCAACTTCTTCTTCGGACTTGGCGCAAATGCAGGAGAGTTCCAGTTCGACACCCAATTTTTCCTTGTATTCCGCAATCTTCTGTTCAAGAATCTGAATGACACCACCACCGACGGTACCCGTGCCAATTAAACCAATACGCAACATATAGCGTCTCCATTTTAAATTTTACGCGGTAAATATAGTAATTAGTGGTTAGTGAAATCAGCTAACTATTTACTATATTATTGCATATGGAACAGGAAGCCGTAAACCCAGCAATTGGTTCGATTCTAAACGAGCAGAAATTAAAGAACATCGTTTACCCGGTCAAGCTATTCAAGGCCAGGCTGAACGAGGAGTTTTTGCGCGCGAACCGCACCCGCAAGCCATTCCTATTCATCAAGATTTATTCGCACCAGTACGACATGCTCGGCTGGGGCCGCCCCTCCAAGATTGTCGAAAATACTTGGAAAATAAGCGTCCTCACCATGTTTTCGCACCTGCGCTTTATCGACGTACTGGGTTACTTGAGCGACAATAGCGGTATTGGCGTCATTCTCCTGAATTCGGACATGAGCACGCTTGAAACAATCCGCAAGGAAATCCTGCACAAGCTGAACGATGCAGGGCTCATCCAGGCTCTCCGCCACAAGCCCAAGGCTCCGATATTCCAGGCCTACCTTTACACCGGTTATCAAGAAAAAGATAACCTCGAAATGGACAACAAGCTTAAAGAGTTCAACAGCACAAACGGAAGCTTCTTTACTCTAAGCAGACTGAACCTTTCGGACATTTGGCAGCATCCGCACAAGATCCGTTTCAGGCATATCATCAAGAGAACCGTCGATATCACCTGTACTTCTATCGCCCTGATAGTTCTCTCGCCCCTGCTTTTGTTCTGCGCCCTCGCCGTCAAGATCAGCGACCCGAAGGGACCGATCATTTTCAAGCAGACACGTGTTGGCCGAAACGGTGCGCTATTCACGATGTACAAGTTCCGCAGCATGTACGTTGATGCCGAAGAACGCAAAAAAGAACTGCTTGCGAAAAACGAAACCGGTGGCAAGACTTTCAAGATGAAAAACGACCCGCGAATTTATCCGTTCGGTCATATTCTCCGCAAGTTCAGTCTCGACGAACTGCCTCAGCTCATCAATATTCTCAAAGGCGAAATGTCCATTGTTGGACCGCGTCCACCTATTCCAGAAGAAGTCGCCGAATACGAACCGTGGCACCGCATGCGCCTTTCCGTGACTCCGGGTCTGACTTGCATTTGGCAGGTCAGCGGACGCAGCAACATCCCGTTCGAAGGGCAGATGCGTCTCGACAACGACTACATCCGCCGCGACGGCAAGCTCGGCGACGACATCAAGCTCATCCTCAAGACGTTCAAGGTCGTGTTCAAAGGCGACGGCGCGTATTAACAGGTTACAAGTTGTAGGCTATAGGTATTAGGTTAGTGACCTAATACCTTTTTTATGTTCTATTTCTTAGTAACCCGCAACACATAACTACCGCCTAAATCTTGTATTTCACACCTGCATTTTATATCTTTGCATCTTAAAGGATGGAATTATTGTGTGTGATTTAAGGAGATGTTATGAAAAAATTTTTGATTTCTACGGCATTGGTCGCATCTAGTGCTTTTGCCGCGACCATCACTGTGAACCCCGCCTCCACAGCCCAGAAAGTTGTCGGGTTTGGCGCCGGTGCCGCCTATTACCAGAGCTGGATTACCGCCATGAGTTCTTCGATGCAGAAGGACTTCTACGATACGGCGTTCACGGGACTCAACCTCTCGTTCCTCCGCATTGGCAACTGGAAGCAAGAAGATACGACAAGCGTCGCCGCAGATGCAGCCATCGTGAAAGCGGGCAAGGAACGTCTCGGCAACCATCTCAAGATCGAAATGTCTAGCTGGTCTGCTCCGGGACGCCTCAAGCCGAGCGGCAGCGTGAACGGGAACCAAGGACATTCCAAGAGCGACAAATCGCTCAAGACATCGAGCAACGACCCTTACGGAAAGTATGTCTATAGCGAATTCGCCCACTGGTGGAAAACGTCTTTGCAATCTTACGAACAGATGGGAATCACTCCCGACTACATCAGTTTGCAGAACGAACCGGACATGGAAGCGGAATACGAAGAAACCTTGTTCGAGCCCACCGAAACTGGAGAAATCGCTGGTTACAAGCAGGCACTCCAAGCCGTGCGCGATTCCATTAGTACGCTTGCAAACCCGCCGAAGCTTCTCGGCCCCGAACCGCTCGGCATCGGCTACAACAATTTCGAAAAGTACGCAAAAGCCCTCGACGACAAGAACCTCGACGGTTACGCCTACCACCTGTACCACGCCGGTGACGGAAACGACAACTCCGGTCAGAACTACTTGAATCCGGAAAACTTCCGCAAGGCGATGACAGCCATCGGCAAGAACTACGGCAGCGACAACAAGCCCATCATCATGACGGAATTCTGCACGATGGAAAGCGCCGTACGTGAACAGGACATGCTCGGCCTCGCCCACATCATGCAAGTCGGCTTTACAGGCGGCAAACTCAACGGCTACATCGCATGGAACCTCTTCTGGGGCGAACAGAACGGGCAGTTCATCGGCGTATGCCCGGGTGAAGGCTGGAGCAGCTGCAAGGAAGCGAAACTCTACATCAACCCCGAATACCACGCCATGCGTCACTATTCGAAGTTTGTGAACCCGGGCTGGCGCGTGGTGAATACCACGAGCGACGGAAACGACCTCTACACGGTCGCGTTCCGTAGCGCCGATTGCGACTCCATTACCGTTATCGCCATCAACAAAGGTTCGGCACAAAGTTTGAATCTGTCTGTAAACGGTTACAACCCGGTTTCTGCAGTACAGTCCGTCGAAAGCGGCGACAAGAGCAAGACCGTGACGGCTGGCGCTATCATCGACGCCCCGGCAAAATCCATCACGACGGTCGTGTTCACTACAAGCAACACGGCAGCGCTCCAGTGCGAAGACTCCCCCATCGAAGATCCTTACATCGATCCGTCGAAACTTCTTGCTGACACACTCGTCATCGTCGACTACGCAAAGGAATCTTCCGCCACTGGATGGAAGAGTGACGAAACGCTCAAGCCGGTCACATTCGAGACAACTGCACTCGACGGCGTTTCCAAGTACGTGAAGGTTCCGCTCGCTGCTTGCGCCCAGGATGACTGCGGTTACCAGCATGCCCTCTTTACGCTCCCGGATGCAGCCGCCGTCAAAGAACCGTTGACCAAGTGCAAGGAACTCGTATTCACCATGCGCAGCATCGACTCCGAAGACGCATCCGTAAACATCGGCGGCGCAGGCGGCAGCACATGGAGCAGCTACCAGTATGGCAACACCGCCCCGGCAGGCTCCTGGGCCGATGTATCCGTCCCGCTCGACAACGAAATCGACTCGACCGGCGCCCCCTTCGGCTCCACGCAGCTTTCGTTCAACAGCGATAACACGGGCCTCCTCATTGCAAAGATTGTCGCCGTCGGTTGCGGCGGAAACACGGACGCCATCAAGGGATTCCGAACAAACTTCGCCTCGAACAACCTCAATGCCGAAGCTACCATTTTCGACATGAACGGAAATCTTGTATGGAAGGGCCGCAAGGGTGACGCCCTCAACGACAACGGAACGCTCAAGCCGAGCCTCCGCCAAGGCGCCTACATCTTGAAGACCAAGGCTAACGCCCAGCGCGTTTTCAAGAAGTAAGTAGCATTAAAACCTTTAAGCAAAAGACCCGCCCAATGGCGGGTCATTTTTAATTCTTTTGTTTTAATTCTAACGAAAGGAGAACTAAGCCCAGTTTTCGGCCTTGAGTTCGCGGCCCCAGATTTCCTTGACCACGTCCTCGACCTTGCGGTTTTCGAAAAGCATCTGATAGACAGCTTCGACAATCGGCATTTCGACGCCGAGTTTTTTGGCGAGAGCGCGCGTGCTGCGGCAAGTCGGCACACCTTCGGCAATCATCTTCATGCCGGCAAGCACCTGGTCGAGCGTTTCGCCCTTACCGATGTGTTCACCCACGTAGCGGTTACGGCTGTGCTGCGAAAGGCACGTCACGATGAGGTCGCCCATGCCTGCAAGACCGGCAAACGTTTCGGGCTTTGCACCGAGTGCGCGGCCCAAGCGGCACATTTCAGCTTGACCACGAGTGAGGATTGCAGCGCGAGTATTGTCGCCAATCTTGAACTTGCCACTCGCTTCGAGACCGTAAAGCACGCCGGAAGCAATAGCAATCACGTTCTTCACGGAACCGCAAAGTTCCACACCGACGATGTCGGTCGAGGTATAGACACGGAGATAAGAGCAACTCATCGCCTGCTGCACAATCTTTGCGGAATCTTCGTTCACGGAAGCGGCCACAATAGCGGTAAGCACGTGGCGGCTCACTTCTTCTGCATGAGACGGCCCACTGAAAGCGACCATCTTGTCTTCAGTCAACCAGGGAACCTTTTCGAGAATGACTTCGCTCATGAGCTGGTCCGTGCCTTCGAGAATACCTTTCGTGGCGCAGACAACAATCGGTTCCTTCCCCTTTTCAGGAGTCCAGGAACCAAGATTCGCGGCAACGCTTGCCATAAACTGCGACGGCACGACAATCAAGACCATATCGCAGCCGTTCAATGCGGCATGCATATCCGTTGTATATTTAAAATCAGCCGGGAAAATAACGCCAGGGAGTTTGTCCTTGTACTGGTGTTCCGTAGAAAGCAAATCTACTTCTGCCTGAGAATTCGTCCAAAAAGTAAGTTCGTTCTTGTTTTCGTAAACAACTTGGCCGAGCGTAAGTCCCCAGCCGCCAGTACCTAAAACTGTAACTTTCATGAGCAAATATCCTTTAAATTCAATTTTTCCAATAATCTACAATATTTTATGGAATTGCGCCCGCCATTATTCAAAAAATGTAATGGAGATTTCCACCTAAAGGAGGGAATGACAAGTCCATTAGTTGGACTATCGCTACGCTCTAGTCCCAAATGCTGGTTTCGGTCATGTCCAAGCAAGCTTGGCCGCGACACTCAACCTACGCATTTGTTTTGCGTTTACTGCCAAAACCGTTTTCGGTCCCGTTGAGCAGGCGCTTAATATTCGACTTGTGCTTCACAATGACGAACACAGCGACAACCACAGCGAGAATCATCTGCCCGAGGTTCACGCTTTCGAAATAGTATTCCGGACACACGTATCCAAAAATTGCCAAAGTTCCGAGAAGGGCGCACCCGAAAATGCTTCCGACAGAGACGTATTTCGTCGAGACCGTGAGGATAATCCAAAGGGCGAAAGCCGAAAGCACCGTGAGCGGCAGAATCGCAAGAAAAACGCCGAGTGCGGCGAGCACGCCTTTACCGCCGCGGAACCCCGCAAAGCAGGTGAAACTGTGCCCGAGAATCACGAGGAGACCAGCGACAAGCGGAACCCAGGAACTGTAATCAGCACCTCCGGCAGCCACTTGAGCTTCGCACATTTTCTGTGCGATAAACGGTCCAAGGAAACCTTTCAAAAGGTCCATGAAGACAACTGGCAAAGCCGGCTTCCAGCCAAGCACACGGAACGTATTCGTAAGGCCCGCATTCTTGGAGCCGTAATCACGAATATCGTAATCTTTACCTTTCGCGAGTTTTGCTACCCATATGGCGCTGGGGATCGACCCCAGCAAGTACGCTATTGGAAAGCTCAGTAAACTGTTCAAGTTCTTCGTCCTTTCTAAGAGTTAATTTCCTATCGAAGTTCAAGCGGAGCGGAGCGCCCTGCAGCTGGAACTCGTCATAAAACTTTTTGAGCAAGTAGCGCTTGTACGATTCATCGACAAGTTCCGGAGTGCGCGTTTCTACAGCGATGACCGGCGGTTCCACCATGACCTGGCAGGCTCGCGTAAGCATGACGACGCGGCCGTTGTGGCTCGGAGGCGCCTTCTCTTGCAAGAAGTTCGCAAAACTTTCGGCAACGCGGTCACGGCCAAGCACACGGCGGCAGTTGGCATAGACAGTCTGAATGGCCTGAATCACGCGACCAACTCGTTGGCCTTCCTTGGCGCTGATCGAGAGAATCGGAACAAATTCAAGCATCGGTTCGCGTTCGAGAAGATCCCTGATCATGTGGTCAAAAGACTTGTCGTTCTTGTTCGGGAGAATATCCCACTTGTTCAAAACGACGATAAGCCCCTTGCCCGCCTTGCGAATTTCCGTAATGATACGGTAATCCTGAATTTCCATGCCACGAGTGCAATCGACGACGAGCACGGACAAATCGGAACGGCGGATACTTTCGAGCGTGCGCATATTGCTGAACACCTCGACTTCGTCCTCGACCTTCGCCTTTTTGCGGAGACCCGCGGTGTCCGTTACCACGAACTTTTGTCCGTCAACGATAAAGTCACAGTCGATGGAGTCGCGAGTGGTTCCCGGAATGTCCGAAACCACGGCGCGTTCTTCGTTCAACAGGCGATTGAGGAGCGTACTTTTGCCCGCATTCGGGCGCCCGAGAATCGCAAAGCGAATCGGACGTTCTTCGCGACGTTCACCACGAACCGGAGTCGGCAGCACAGAAACAACTTCATCCAAGAGCGAAAGACAGGCGTACCCCGTCAAAGCGCTAATCGTACGCGGTTGACCAAAGCCGAGCTTGAGGAATTCGTAACTTTCCTGGCGGTCGCCCTGCAATTCACTCTTGTTCGCAACAAGAATAACCTTTTTGTCGAGCTTGCGGATGAGGCGTGCAAACTGCTGGTCGAGCTTGGTGATGCCCACGCGAATATCCACCATGAAAAGTACGAGGTCGGACTCGTTCACGGCATTGAAAATTTGGGCACGGACGCTATCGGCCAAGACGTCGATGGAATCATCGGGCAAGAAGCCGCCCGTATCGACAACGGTAAATTCATGACCCTTGTAAATCGCATTCTGGTAATGACGGTCACGCGTGACACCATCGCGGTCGCTGACTACGGCGGCCCTGCGGCCAAGAATGCGGTTGAAAAGGGAGGACTTCCCGACATTCGGACGTCCAATTATGCAAACGATAGGTAATTTCATCAACACAAATATAGAAATTGTGTCTAGGGGGTGTTTAGACGAGAAGGTGATTCTTCTGCCCTCTGTTAATTTCTTATTGCATATTTTTTAACCAAGAATAATATATCTTTGTAGTGTATTATTTAGAGTTTTTCCCCACAGGTGGGAAGGACACACGAGGTTACTTTGGCTTCCATAAACGGAAAGACGGAAACTCTTTGCATTTTCGGGCATCCGGTTGCACACAGCAAATCGCCCGCCATGCACAACGCCCTTTTTGACGCTCTCGGCATCAATGCGGCGTATCTCCCCTACGCTCCAGAACCTGAAAATTTTGCCAAAGCCATAGAAGGCTTCAAGGCGATGAAGTTCCGCGGCGCAAACGTCACAATTCCCTACAAGACGGAATTTATCGAGACCGGTTTTATAAAACAGCCTAGACTTATTGATGAACTTGATCCAATCAGCCGATTCACCGGCAGCGTGAACACGCTGTACTGGAAAGGCGGAATTGTCGGCGGGACTCTCTGCGGTACGACCACAGACCCGTATGGTTGCGTGCGAAATCTCGAAGAGAATGGCGTGAATCTCACAGGTCGAAAAATAGCCATTCTCGGAAACGGTGGCGCAGCCAAAGCAATCGCTTTTACGCTCGTTGATCAACATAATAACCTCACAATTGTATGTCGCAATCGCGACAAAGGTGAAGCTCTTGCCAACGAGCTCAATAAACAATTCAATTACGGTACACATGCTCATGAAATGGATGAAGAGCTTCGAACCCCACAATACTTCGAAGTCCAAGTTGCCACTTTTTCCGACTTTGCAAGTGTCTCCACCAATTTCGACATCATCATCAACGCGACTTCGGTCGGCATGACTCCGAACGTTGACGCCTCCCCCATTACAGACGAATGTTTGCACAAGGGCCAAGTCGTCTGCGATATCGTCTATACGCCGCCACGCACCAAGCTTTTGCAAATGGCCGAAGCCAAGGGTTGCAAGGTGGTGACCGGCGAAGGGATGCTCGTCCACCAAGGGCTCGAAAGTTTCAAGAAATGGTTCCCGAAAGAAACCGAGAACAAGACAAACGAAGAACTCACCGCGATTATGCGCAAAGGAATGCAGGGCTAAGATGAAGAAGCATTTATACTTTACCGGATTTATGGCCAGCGGCAAGAGCCGCACAGGTCGCGCCCTCGCAGACCGTCTCGGACGCCCTTTCGTCGATACAGACAATGTCATTGTCGAACGCGCCGGGAAATCCATCAATGAAATTTTTGAACAGGACGGCGAAGCCGCGTTCCGCAAGATGGAACGCGAAGTGATTGCAGAAATCGCGCAGAGCGAAAAGCCGTTGATTGTTTCCCTTGGCGGTGGCGCCCTCACGCAATCCGAGAACTTGAAGGTCATCCGCGAAAACGGGACCATCATCCGCCTGTGGGCAAGGCCCGAGGTGCTTTCGGAACGCATCGGCCGCAAGAACACGCGTCCGTTGCTTGCCAACCTCACGGACGAAGAACGTCTTGAAAAAATCAAGGCCATGCTCAAGGAACGCGAAAAAAATTACGCCAATGCGGATTTCAGCGTCGAAAGTTCAAACGACTGTTCCGAGGCACATGTTTCGGAACGCATCATGCACATGCTCAAGTTCTGGGAAAGCCATGCGCTGGACGTCTATCCGAGCGAAGGCGGGCGCTACCCGATTTTCATCGGCAAGAACATCGTGCCGGATGCAGCCATCATGCTCGAAGGGCTCCGCCTCTCGCCCACGTACGAATTTCTGATTTGCACCGACACGACGATTGCAAAAGAACAGAGCATGAAGCTTTCGGAACTGCGCGGCCAGGCGGGTCGCTGCCCGATTTTCAAGTTCCAGGCTGGCGAAGGCCACAAGACGCTCCACAACTTGAACCAGCTGTACAGCTTTATGCTGCACCGCGGCTATACCCGCAAGAGCTGCCTTTTGCAGTTCAGCGGCGGTGTCGTCGGCGACATGGCGGGCTTCGGAGCGGCCACCTACCAGCGTGGCATTCCTTTCGTGCAGTTCCCGACAACGCTTCTGTCGATGGTCGATAGTTCCGTCGGCGGCAAGGTCGCCGTGAACCATGCCGAAGGCAAGAACATGATTGGCGCATTCTACCAGCCGAAAGCGGTTGTCTGCGACATTTCCGTACTGAACACGCTCCCGGCCACCGAGTACCTCGCAGGGCTTGCCGAAATCGTCAAGTACGGCGTGATTTACGACGAGGAATTCTTCACTTATCTTGAAAAAAACGTCGAAAAAATCAAGGCTCACGACTTTGACGTCTTGAAGCACATGATTTTCCGCAGTTGCCAAATCAAGGCCGAAGTGGTCGGCATCGACGAAAAGGAAGCCGGACTCCGCGCCATCCTCAATTACGGTCACACGTTCGGCCACGCCATCGAAAAACTGACCCATTACGAACTGTTCAGCCACGGAATAGCGGTATCGCTTGGCATGAGAGTAGCTGCACGCGCCGCGGTCCTCCTCGGAAAGCTCTCGAAAGAAGAGGAACAGCGACAAAACGCCCTCCTCGATGCCCTTGGCTTCCCAAAGACTTTCAACGTGGATGTCGAAGGGGCATGGGCCGCAATGGCAGTCGATAAGAAGGCAGAAAAAGGCACTCGTGTTTATATTTTGCCTACAAAGATCGGAAAGGTCGAAAAAGTTTGTAATATTGATAAAGGCATTATCGCAAACGCCTGGAACGCCATCCGGGCAAGTGAGGTTTAGATGAGCATCTTGGTTACCGGAGGTACGGGATCGCTTGGATTCAGCATATTGTCAAACTTGACTGGTACTAATCACGAGCTCTACAGTTTCAGTGACGAACTTCCGCAGCCCTGGCAAAAAGTCGAAGGTGTCCAATATTTGACGGGCGACCTGCTGGACTTCAGAAACGTCCAGGAAATGATCCAGAAAGTTTCCCCGACGCACATCTATCACCTGGCAAGCCAATCTTCCGTGGGACTCAGCTACAAGAAGCCCTACGAAACGCTGAACATCAACTTGCTTGGCACGCAGACGCTCCTCGAAGCCGTGCGCCAGGTGGTGCCGAAAGCAAAAGTGTTGCTCCTCAGCAGTAGCGAAATCTACGGCCGCACGGAACAGCAACTGACATACCTGCACAAGGAAACCGACCCTCCCAACCCGCTCACGCCGTACGCCACATCCAAGGCGTGCATGGAAATTCTCGGCAACCAGTTTCGCAACGCGAACGGCCTCCATATCGTGTTCGTACGCCCGTTTCACTTTACAGGGCCGCACCATAGCCGCCGCTTCGTGATTCCGTCCATTGCATACCAGCTGGTGAAGATAAAGTATTACGGAGCCGAACCGGTTATCTATTCGGGAAGCCTTGACGTGAGCCGCGATGTCGTCGATGTGCGTGACGTTGCGCGCGCAGCCATCCAAATTCTAAATACCGCCGAATCGGGCGAAGCGTTCAATATCTGCTGCGGAAAATCCTACACGTTCCGCGAACTCGTCGAAATGCTTGTCGAAATCTCCGGTGTCAGCGTCGATTTCAGGTTCGACCCCGGCTACGACCGCAGCAACGACATTCCGCTCCTAATCGGGGACCCGTCAAAAGTGATGAGTCTCGGCTGGAAACCCATGATTTGCATGGAAGACTGCCTCTCCGACTTGTTCAACGAAATGGTCGTCCGCCGCCGCGTGGAGCTCAAAATGGGCATGGGTCGAGACTTGCGCCTGTAACTCGCTCAATTTAGAAGCCATTCATCCTCAAAAAACGCAGTTCAGCGAATTTCTACAATAAAGCTGTTCCACAAGGGCAGCTTTTTTTTATTTTTTGAACATGAGATTACAAATAAAAAATTTTGCTTTGGGGATTTGTACCCTCTTTTTCTTTTCTACGGCAATACACGCCGCAGAAGTTTCCGCTCCACAAGGTGCTGACAGGGCGCTCACCGTGAACGACTTTATGCCGCACCAGGCCATTTCCAAGGAATATAACGAAACTTGGAGTTACCAGTTCGTATTCGACAACGGAACACGTGCTTTCGTGAACTATTCCGTCCTCAACGTGCCAGGATCTGGCCGTAAAATCGGCTGCGACCTCAATTTCTGGAACTTCAAAGGAAAAACCTATTCTGTCGGTCGCCAATATCCGCCCGAACGACTTGTCGCCAACAAGGAAAAGGCGACCATCACCATCAAGACCGATGAATACCTGCTCGAAAACAAGCCGGGCAAGGGTCACCACGTCATGTTCAGCGCCGACAAAGGCGGAAAGTTCCTTTTGGACGTGACGTTCGAAAGCGCCGTGCCGGGCATGGTTCCCGGAAACGGGGTATGGACTTTCGGCAAGGAAAAGTTTGCACAGTACATCCACATCCCGTACGGCAGAGTTACTGGTAAAATCGCCTACAACGAAGACACCTTGACCGTCAAGGGTTACGCCTACATGGACCAGACATGGCAAACGGCACAGGCAACAGACATTGCAAGCCGCACCATCAACTTCAGCACGAACGAAAAAGCCTCCATGTATGCCGGGCGCCTTACCCTCACGACAGACGGTCAGCTGATGGGTTATGCTCTGTACAATGGCCAACAGGGTACGAAAGTCGCCATCCCGACAAAAATCAAGGAAGGCGGCGCCGACTACAACGGCAAGAAGTTCCCCAAGACGACCTTGGCTTTTGAATGGAAGAACGGGATTCCGCCGATGGTGTTCCCCGTGAACAAGGTGCTGCAGAAGGCTTCGCTTTTGGACAAGGTCGAAGGCTGGTTTGCCAAGAAGGCCATGAAAATTGCAGCAGGCGGCGAAGTGTTGTTCTACCGCGGCCGTAGCCAGAACGGACTCGGCAAAAAAATCGACTGGGCAATCACCGGGGTCAAGGATTAATGACAAAATTTAGGCCCTGCATTGATCTGCACGACGGAAAAGTAAAGCAGATCGTCGGGAGCTCACTCTCCGATAGCGGAGCGGGGCTCCAAACTAATTTCGAGACAGACCGATCGTCTGCCTGGTTTGCCGAGCTCTACAAGAAAGACGGCATCAAGGGCGGGCACGTGATTATGCTTGGCAAGGGGAACGAAAGCGCGGCAAAGGACGCGCTTTCAGCGTATCCGGGCGGGCTTCAAGTGGGCGGAGGAATCAACGCCCAGAACGCTCAAGAGTATATTGATGTGGGCGCTTCGCACGTGATTGTAACGAGCTGGATTTTCCCGGAAGGGCACCTCGACCGCGAGCGGTTGGCGGAACTCGTCAAGACCGTAGGCAAAGAACATTTGGTTCTGGACCTGAGTTGCAAACGCACGGGAATAGTCAATGGCAAACCGCAATGGAAGATTGCGACAAACCGTTGGCAGACGATTATCGATATCGAGATAACCAAGGAAACGCTTGAAGACCTCGCCAAAAGTTGCGATGAGTTTTTGGTTCACGCAGCAGACGTCGAAGGCAAGCAACAAGGCATGGACGACGACTTGATTCGATTCCTCGCCGAAAACAGCCCCATCCCGGCCACATACGCCGGCGGAGCAAAATCGCTTGACGACTTGAAGCATTGCAAAGAAATATCCAACGGAAAAATCGACCTCACCATTGGGAGCGCATTGGACTTGTTCGGTGGCAAAGGAGTGAAGTATGACGACTGCGTCAGATTCAACAAAGCTCAAGGCTAGCGACAAACTGGATACGCGCCCGGCCATTTTTGGCCGCAAGGTGACGAGTACCTTCCGCAAGTTTTTCTCGTTCAAACACAAGCCTCCTGGAAATATCCGCACCTGCTGGATTCCGCCCCTGGTCTTTTTGACACCGATTATCAACTTGCCGAAGCTGTTGAAGTTGCGTTTCTATTTGAAAAGGGAACGCAATCGCAGAGCCCCGGACGATGTCCGCATTCTGTTTTATTCTGACAACTTGGACGAAACAAACGGCATCGCAAACAATTTGAGAAACGTGATTCCGTACATGCGCGATCACGGCATGAAGGCTTACCTCGCCGGCAGCGCGTTCAACACGCGACCGTGCGGCGTTGTCGAGAACAGCTACTGCATTTTGTTGCCGCGTTTGTTCAGCATGGAACAGCTCGGATATGCAAACAGCGAACTCGCGATTCCCCGAATTTCGCCCGTACTCCGCTTGCTCAAGCGTTACCCGATAGACATGATCGAACTGGAAACTCCGAGTCCTGGCGCTTGGGTCGTTTGCCTTTGCGGAAAAATTGCGGGAATCAAGGTGTTCAGCCATTACCGCACCGACGTGCCCACTTACACCAAAACGCTTGTGAAGGCGAAGTGGATGCACACTTACGTGCTTTGGCTCATGCGCATTTTCTACTGGATGGCCCGTCCGGTCATCAGCCCTTGCGATGACTACGCAAACATTCTAGAAAAGGATTTGAAGGTCCCGGCAAATCAAGTGCAGATTCTCCCCCGCGGACTCCCGCTTGAAAAGTTCTCGCCGGAATTGCGCGGGAAAGGCGCTTGGGAAAAGTTCGGAAACGACAGTTCAAAGAACAAAGTGCGTTTTGCCTATATAGGCCGAATTTCGAAGGAAAAGAATCTGGAATTCCTGAATTCCGTGTGGGAAAAGTTCTCGGCGAAATTTGACGATGTCGAACTGATGTACGTCGGATACGGCTGGTATCTCGAAGAAATCAAGAAGCAATTCCAGGGCAACCCCAGTGTCAGCTTTGCCGGAGAGCAAGGCGGAGAAATGCTTGCAAGCCTTTACGCGGATGCGGACTTTTTCTTGTTCCCGAGCACCACGGATACGTTCGGAAACGTCGTTGTCGAGGCAATGTCCACGGGAACGCCGGCCATCGTGAGCAACTACGGCGGTCCGAGAAGCATCGTGCAAGACGAAAGCTGCGGACGGATTTTGCCAATTGACGAAGCGAAGTGGCTTGAGACGCTGGAAGAATGTCGTACCATCAAGCTCGAAAAGCCTGAAATCTACGAGCAGATGCGAATCAACAGCCACAAGCGCAGCGAACGCTACACGCTCGAAAGTTCGACGAAGACGCAGTTCGAATTTTTCAGGATGCTCAAGCAGGAAACATACGGGATTTGAGCGCCGGAGACGCAGTTACTAGTTAATAGTCAGTAGTTATTAGAATATCTTAATATAAAATTCTCTAATAACTCAGAGCTCTTAACTCATTTTTGAAATGCACAAACCCACTATTGACTATTGACCCAAGACCATTGACAAACAACTAATGACTCCAGATTCTTTGAAACATTTGCGCGAGTGGTTCAAGAAGAACGCGGCGGAGCTTCCATGGAGGCCTGCCGATTTGGATGCACTGCGCGATCCATATGCAGTCTGGATTAGTGAGACAATGCTCCAGCAGACGCAAGTTTCGACCGTCAAGGATTACTTTATCCGATGGATGAAACGATTCCCCAATATGGAGACGCTTGCCAAGGCCGACGAAGCAGAAGTTTTCAAGTTCTGGCAAGGACTTGGCTATTACAGCCGTGCAAGAAATATACTGAAGACGGCGAAGATTGTTTGTGAAAAAATGCCCGAGACGAGAAAAGAACTGGAAGCGTTGCCAGGAATCGGAGCATACACCGCAGGAGCCATTTTAAGCCTTGCGTACCACAAACGCGAAGCGATTTTGGACGGGAACCTTGTTCGAATTTTCAGCAGGCTGTACAAGCTAGATTTTTTGCCAACGTCCCGGAACAGGGTCCGGGATGACAGATCGGGTATGACAGAAAAAACTTGCGCCGAGGTTTATTGGAACTATGCGCGGGAGATAGCGGATTCACCGAAAGCGTACATGCACAATGAAGCCTTGATGGAACTCGGAAGAACCGTGTGCAAAACGAAATCGCCGTTCTGCGAGGCCTGCCCTCTCCACAACGAATGTCGTGCATTTATTGATGGACAAACAGCCGAATTTCCACCTGTCAAAAAACGTACAGAAAAAAATTGGCACGGCACCGTTCTCGTCGTAGAAAGCGCTGACGAAAAAATTCTTGCCATAGGCAATGGACAAAAATTTTTGGATGGGCAGCTATCGCTCCCGCACTTCGAAAGCATTCGTGGAGCAACAGTCGGTTTTCCGGCCAAGGCCGAAGACTACATCAACGCAGACGAAGTCGAAAATGTTGAACCGTGCGGAACGTTCCGTCATAGCATCACAGTGCATAAAATCGAATGCGATGTACTTCACGTAAAGCTAGCGGTAAAATCGAAGAACGCCAAAATCAATAAAGTCCACACAACGGAATGGATAAAAAAAGCGAAAGCCTTTGAGACTTTCGCGAATTCATTCAGCTTAAAAGCGTTAAAAAAGTGTTTTAGGAATTAGAAAGCTTTCTTTGCGGTACAGACAAAGCGTACACGGCTGTACTCACCGTTTGGAGCTTCGATGACTTCCTTGCCAAGAGCCTGAATAATAGTTCCTGTCAAAGAAATACCCCACTTCGGGAAACGTTGTTCAAATGTAGCATCCCAGAACCAGTCACCTTTGACGACAAACGGATCCCTGGAGCGAAGGTTCCATTGAGCATCGCTTCTATAACGTATAGAATGCGATATGCGGAACATTTTTTTAATAAGCCAGTCTGCATTGAACTGCACAAAGAATTCCGACGGGTTAACTTCAAAGCGTTTTTCTTCACCGTCAATACGTTCAAAGCCTGTCAACGCCGTAAAATTAAATACATCCTTGAGCCAAAGCTTTAACCAGAATTCACCCGTAACGCCTTTAATCCAAGAATTTATGCGGGATACATCCCCATGGCGGAACGTGTAAATTTGATCATCGACAAATTCTTCTGTGTCAAATGTTTCTGCACCGTATTCAGTCCAGAAACTACCGCGAAGGCCAAAGCCGAGGAAACTCGTAAGAGAATCTTCAAAGCGGACATAGCCTTGCAACAAATCCATGTGACCGGCAGCAGTAAGCGAAATCGTATCGCCATCAAAGAACTCGTGCGTGTCCGCAATCGGATTCAAGCGCGTTCCAGAAATATTCTTGGCACCGACTGAAACATTCATTTTTTCGAGAACCGGAATGTTGTATTCAACGCTATCTTGGACAAGCCAATCTCTATCGTTAATACCGAACATCACGTCGAATTTCAAATGTTCTTGCGGACGGACGTTCATTTCGAGGAACGGCCACAGAACGCGATCATTATTGAGCCCTGTATAGACAACGCCATCGTCACCAACAAAGCGGAAAGCAAGTCCGGCAGAAAGCTGGAGCATACCGCGACGGCAACTTTCACCGCATTTATAAATGATGGAGCCGTTCACCTCCGTGCGCTCGCCAGTTTCCTTTTTTCGTTTATTCTGATATTCTGCATTTTCATAGACAAGTGTTGTCGAGAAGTTTCCAAAGTCGGCACGAGCTTCAACACGCGGCTTGAACTGCACAGGAATCCATCTGGAGCTTTCCGTAAAAAGCCACATGTATTCCATTCCGACAAGCACCGAAGCATCTATAAAATCATTCGTAAAGCCAAGTCCGCCGTAAGCCGAACTGAACATGGGCCAGTTTTCGCCAAAGAACGAGAAGTAACCGTCAACTTGTTTTTGTCGAACGCCATAAGCAGACCTGAAACAGTAATAATCATCTTGGAACAAGCGGAATGTAGCCCATAGCCCATGGAATATCGGAGTGCGGAAGCCACCCTCTAAAATAGGGGTTCTATTGATAGGACGTTCTTTTGGATTCGTTAAAATATCATAATAAATTAAATCTCCAAGTTCATTACCCGATTTCATCCAAACGGAAGGAGTTTCAATCGGATCCCAACTCGGCAATACGGACATGCGATCGAAAAGGAGTCGATAGCGCAACTTGCGGGGAGTCCACAATTCACTTTCAGAGTGAATTCCGCCAGCCCCCAAAGTGCGATCAAAATAGAATGTCGGGGAACCTATCAAGAAAGTTCCATCGTCGCGAGAGACGACTTCCAAGCCTTCCATTTCCGCATTAATGGAAGCAAATACAAAAGAAGCAGAGATTGCCAAACTTGAAATTATTTTATTAACAAAGGAGTTCATTACCAAATACTCCTTTCGAGAGTGATTCCCGCAGACAACATGTTAGAGCTTTTCGGAAGAGTCCAGAGATGTTCCCACATGACATTAAAACCTAAGCTATATTTCTGATATTTGAAGACAGGCAAACTAATTCTTGCATACCAACCGAATTCCGTTTCATTATCCGTCAAAGTTCCACCGGGTTCGCTCCATTTTTGCGCTTCGCTATCCGCATGGGTCCAACTGCAAGTAAAACCACCTCCAAGCACTACGGGATGAATGGGATTCCATTTCCAATCGACACCAACACGTCCCATAAACTGATGAACACCGTCAATATAAACGTCAATAGCCGGTTTAAAATACGTGTATTGGAACATTACGACGCCATCGACATTTTCCCAATACGAGTAACGGACGCCGATACCGCCGTACAACGCGTTTTCCACGGCATCCATCAAATCACCCATCGGGTAAATTTCGCCGCCTTCCAAGAACACGGCAAAGTGTGAAAACGAAATATCGTCTTTTACGGCTGCAGAATCGTTCCGAAATGCAAGCGAATCTTCAGCATGCAAAAGCGATACAAGACTTAAAGCTAGAAGCGTAATGATTTTTTTCATTTTTTGTATTCCAAAGCTTGTGCGTAAAAACCATCGAGGCGAGAATCTTTAAGCCCCGGCAACACGGGTTCGCCAACTTTCACGAATTCAGGATGAGCCTTTACGAATCGTGCGATAACACGAGTCGTTTCGGCGGGATCCGGACTGCAAGTTGCATAAACGATACGTCCGCCAGGAACTAGCGCGGCCGATGCGTTTTCGAGAATCTTGTATTGCAGTTCAGCAATTTCGCTAATGGATTCCGGAGTTAAACGGTAGATAGATTCCGGACGGCGGGCGATAACACCCATATTGCTACAGGGGACATCGAGCAAAATTCTATCGAATTTTTCATCAGACGAGAGAGGCGAATGCAGCGGGGAGGTTGCGGGAACTTGAGACGGAGCGAGATCGAGGACTTCAGTCTTGATGTTTTTAAGACCGAGACGGTCCATCAAGTCCTGCATTTTTTCGAGACGCGACGCAGAGGAATCGCTAGCAACGATTTCTAACGAACTATCCATTTCCGCCATGAGAGCCGTCTTGCCACCAGGAGCCGCGCATGCGTCCCAGACTTTCATTCCGGGTTTCAAGTCAAGCAATTTCACGACTTCATAAGCGGAAGGATTCTGGAACGAGAATTCGCCTTTCACAAATTCCGGCAGTGCAAGCAACAGTTTGACGCCCACATCACGCGGGATTTCGATATAACGGTCATACAAAATCGAGGAACCCGTAATGCCAATCTTTTCGGCGAGCACCGGAGCACTCGTTTTCTGCAAGTTCACACGAATCCATTCTGTTGGACGTTCGAGCGTCGCTTTCGCCAAAGCTTCGGCGCGGTCGCCACCATACACGTCAAACCAACGGCGAACAAGCCATTCGGGTACGGAGTTTTCGATACTCACGCGACGCACTCGCTGGGGCGGAAGAGCAGGAGCCCCTTGACGACGAGCACTACGGAGAACCGCGTTTACAAGTCGCGCAATACTTTCACCAAGATTTGCAGACTTCGCCAGCTCCACACTGTCATTGATGGCCGCATAATCCGGCACATCCATGAAGAACATCTGGAAAAGCCCCATTTCGAGAATGACACGCGCTTCGAGCGAAGGCAATTTTTTCGTGAGCGATTTGACGAAATATTCCAAGTACAAATGCCTGCGGCACACACCCAAAGCAAGTTCCATCGCAAAAGGCGGAAGCCCGGATTCCTTGATAAAGGCGCCGTCTTTCAGCCAAAGCAAAAGGACGCGGTAAGCATCTTCACGTTCCGTTAGCAAAATTGAAGTCCCTCACGCTTTTGGATTCCACGCATAAAATCAGCGACAGGCATCGGCTTTTTGCCTTCCGCCTGGATTTCAATCACTTCGAGAACGCCATCACCTGTTCCGATAAAGAAACGGTTTTCTTTAAATTCAACAACACCCGGCATAAGTTTCGCGACAGCAGAAGCAAGAGCGCCTTCGGTCTTGCATTCACCAACGCCCACGACATCCGTCTTGCGAAGATAGACCATGCGTCCACCCAGCTTTCCATAGCCACCCGGCCACGGGTTAAAGGCACGGATGCGGTTGTGAATCGTCTGCGCCGGCAAACTGAAATCAATCAACCCCTCTTCTTTCTTGATTTTCGGGGCACCGCTCGCTTGCGCATGGTCTTGCGTCAAATCTTTTTCGCAACCATTCTTCAACTGGTTAATGGCATCGTCCAAAGCATCGCAGCCCGGAGCAACCATTTTGTCCAGCAAGCTTGCAGTCGTGTCCTGATGGTCAATCACAACCGTACGCTGCGCAAGAATCGGACCATGGTCCATCTTTTCGTCCAAACGGAAAACGGTCACGCCGGTTTCTTGGAGTCCGTCAGCAATGGCGCGTTGCACCGGTGCCGCACCGCGGTATTTCGGGAGCAAACTTCCGTGAACGTTTACGGCGCCAAACTTCGTGACTGCCAAAATGTTTTTGGGCAAGATGGAATACGCAACGACAACATACAAATCGGCATCGTACTTGCGGAGTTCCGCTTCAAATTCCGGGGACTTCAAGTCCATCGGCTGCAACACAGGCAAATCATGAGCGAGCGCAGCGACTTTTACCGGCGGTGGCGTAAGCACGCGACCACGACCTGCCGGACGATCCGGCTGAGTGACAACAGCTAAGACTTCGTTATCGGAAGCTATCAAATGCTCCAAAAAATGTGCCGCAAACTCCGGCGTACCCATAAATACAATCTTCATGCCAAGAAATATAGCTATTAGAAAACATTTCAAGTCTTATCTAAAAAGCACTTTCTCTAGTATAAGCGAGATGTTATGACCGAGTGAAGCCGCTGACGCCGTAGGCGTCAACTCCGAGCTGGGGCCCCGCCCGCATAATGTACTTTTTGCATAAAAAAAATACCTTTGGCGAGAGCCCTTATTTTCTATCTTTGGCCGCATGCGAATTCTTTTACAACTAGCCCTAATTTTAGGGATTTGCTACACAGGCGAGCTCATCCATGATTACACGGGCATTCCCATCCCCGGCAATATCCTCGGAATGCTCATTTTACTTTTGTTACTTTGCCTAAAAATCATCAAGTTGGACCAAATCCGCGAAGTCAGCAATTTCTTCTTGAAACATCTTTCGTTTTTCTTTCTGCCGCCAGCAATCGGACTCATGCTCGTCAGCGACGACATAAAAAGACAATGGCCACTTCTGCTATTACTCTGCATCGTCATCACCGTCGTGACGATGGCTACAACCGGTTGGACAGTTCAGCTGTTGTGCAAGAAAAAGAAAGACAAAACCACCAACTCGTAACGCACCATGTTCGGAATCATCCTTACGCTTATCGCTTTTGAAATCGGAGTATTCATCCGCAACAAATGGCGGAACCCGTTACTCAACCCGATTCTCATCGCAACAGTTCTCATCATCGGCTTTTTGACGGTCACGGGTATTGACTACGGGACATACAAAGTCGGTGGTGACTACATCTCTTTTTTCCTCGGACCTGTAACCGTCATACTCGCAGTACCTTTGTACAGGCACATTCAAGCGCTCAAAAGCAACTGGCTCCCAATTCTTGCAGGAATCACAGTCGGTTGCATTACTAGCATCACCTGCGTCATCGCATGCGGCAAGATTTTCAGCTGGAGCAAAACGCTCATGCTTTCGATTCTGCCCAAATCAATTACCATTCCGATGGGTTCCGTTGTATCAGAACAAGTTGGCGGCATTCCGTCCGTCACCATCGTCGCCATCGTTATCACCGGCATTACGGGCGCGGTTACGGCTCCTCTCGTGTGTCGATTTTTCCGCATAAAAAATCCGATTGCACAAGGTGTCGCAATCGGTACATCAAGTCATGCCCTTGGAACCACAAAGGCGATGGAAATTGGCGAAGTGCAAGGCGCCATGAGCAGTCTTTCCATCGGTGTGGCTGGCGTGATTACCGTATTTATAACGCCAGTCCTGTTGAAAGTATTTGCATAAATGTAACTGGATTCTTCGGTCATTTCACTCCCTCAGAATGACGAAAAGTCCTCGCATAAGGGGTATTATCACCGATTGATTTTTCCGACAACAATAGTGGAAAGAATGCTTTCACTTTCCGGAATTTGGAAAAGCTTTTTCAATTCGTCATGGTAGAAGAAATGCTCTTCGCGAGCGACCTTGTTGAGCAACCGAGCCGAAACATAAAGCGATTCGGCAAGCACGCCCGCATTCAAGTTCATGTAACGGTAACCGCGGTTGCCAAGCACATTACAGGATTCGTTCAAATCTGATGTCAGCACGACAGCAAACATTGTATTATGAATTTGTTCGGGAACGGCAAAACACTTACAAAACTTTTTCACATTAGCCGAGCCACCTTGCATGTAAATGGACTTGCGTATAGGAATGTAGCGATACACGCCGGAATACACAAACATCACGTCAAAGACGACAACCCAAATTTTAATCAACCCTGCGCCAAAAGCGTTCAACTGGACCAATTCCAGCCAACGTAACATCGAAGAAAAATCGTCTAAATCAAGCGTGCCATGAGAAAACGGTGCAAGCTTTCTACGGTCCGGAGGCAAATACCAGAACTCGCGCAAATAATAGTCATTCGTAAATTTTGACGGAGTCAACGGGAATTCATCGCCCGGCAACGCCTGCGCATTCAAGCGCCGCACCTTCATGCACAAGTTTAAATCGTCAATATTTTCCAAATGGTTCTGCAACATGAACCGCGACGGGTAACGGGAAATATCGAAAGTTTGTTCGTCATCCCCCACATAGGCATTCATTTCCGCATGATTGGAATAGGCCAGTTCGCCTACGCCATCATCGACGGAATTGAACGCGACCATGCTTTTTTCGGGGAAAACAGCAATGGCAGCCATCGGCATTTCCGTTGCACCAAGTTTAAGCGCGACGGCAACGGCATCATCGACAAAACCGCCAAGCGCAAAAACCTTTTGCCCCCTGGATTTGGCAAGGAGAATCGTATTCGCGCAGGCAGAACCCACGTCCATCTGCACTTGACGATAAGCGCCCTCACGGAACCGCCAAACAGCGCGTTCAAGAAGTCCCGTATAAATAAAAATTGTCTCTGCCGCATTCACGAAATCCTGTTCCGGAAACGCCGAAAGAACGGCCTTGCGAGCATCTGCCCCGCCTAACTTCACTAGCATGGACGTTGCGCAATCGACATAATAAACGCCATCGGGAACTTCAATACCATGCACCACCGCATAAACACAAACAGGATTCAAGTAATCTGCAGAAACAGGCGCAAGAAGCGGTGTAAATCCAGATGTAAACGGAAATCGTTGGCACCCCGTATAACGCTTGTCAGCGTAGGGTTGCTTTTCCCAGTGCATAATGACAGGATCCCCACACCCATGGGGAATGTACTGGGTCGATTCGTGATAAATTTCCGAGAAATAGCGCATCCAAAAAAAATTTAAAAAGTTTAATGATTAAAGCAAACCAAATGAGTTCCTAAATAAAACATTTTTGCACAGATTTCAGCATCAAATAGGACTTTTAGACCAAAACAGTGGTTACACTAGTAACCGATTTCATGTTTTTCACCCTGTATATATCAAGTCGATAAATATACTTTTTAGAAAAAAACAAAAGAGGGCTTTATGCAACTCAAGAATTTTTATTCAAAAGTAGGTATTCTCGGATTCGCCACAGTGATGGCGCTCACAGCATGTGGTGATGACAACTCCGACGCTCAATTCGCAGTCAATCCGGGCACATCCCAGCAGAATCCGGGAACGACACAACCGGGCACGAACGACCCGGGTAACGACCAGAAGCAAGATTCTACGGCGACAACTCCAAGCGACTCCGGCACGACACAAACTCCGGGCACGCTCCCTGCCGAAGGCCCTATCACATTGCCTCAGGGTCTCGGTGTTTTGGTCGATGATTTTGAAGATGGCGACAACGAAAGCAAGATTGGCGATTACTGGTACACCTATGACGACAAAGGCAACAACGGCGCCTCCGTTATCACGACTCCGCTAAACGACGAAGAAAACATCATTCCGGGACGCGTCAACAACGGTTCCAATTACGCGTTGCAGGTGAACTATACGCTTGACAAGGGCGAGTACGAATTTGACCCATACGTAGGTTGGGGTTTACAGATTGCTCCGGACGACGCCAACGGTCGCTTTGGCGGCATCACTTACTGGTACAAGGGCGGTGCCCATGAAGTGCACATCGAAACATCCGACGTGTTGGACTACGACGTTCATCTGGCAAAAATGCCGGCATCCCGCACTTGGAAGCAGGCTGTTGTACGCTTCAAAGACTTAGTCCAAGGCGGTTGGGGCGTTGAAGTCCCGTTCGAAGCCAAGAACATCATGGCTATCAGTTTCCAAGCCAAAGGCAACAGAACTAAAGTTGTTTCAGATTCTCTCTTTATAGACAACATTTATCTGCAAGATTCCACGGAAGTCGAAAAAGACAAACCCGATATGGAAATCAAGGATCCCGTGATTCCGGAAGTGGCATTCACCGAAGCCGAAATTACAGTAACAAACCCGCTGCAAGAAAAAGCGATGAAGTACTTGAACAAGGGCGTAAGCTTCACCAACTGGCTTGAAGACGCCAACGGCAAATTCAAGAAGTTCGAATTTGGAGAAAAGGATATCCAGATTCTTGCCGAAAACGGATTCAAGAGCATTCGACTCCCGATTGACCTTGACTTATACGCCACAAACCGCGATGCATTCGTCAAGGGCACCGATGCAGAACTCAAGTTCGACGACGATACGTTGTTCATGGTTCTCGATTCCTTCGTCGAATGGACCGGCAAGCACAACATGTCCTTTGTCATTGACTACCACGAATACGACAACAGCTACAACTTGACAAGCGCAAAGGATTCGAACTACGTCAAGATGATGGCGGAAGTGTGGAAGCATGTCGCCGCGCACTATGCCGAAAACACTCGCGAAGACGTGTTCTTCGAACTGTTGAACGAACCCGACATGTCTGACGGAAAGGTCACGGCAGCCCTTTGGACAACCGCCGCACAGGCTATAATTGACGCCATCCGTTCGGTCAACACCAAACAGACGCTACTCTTTGGCGATGTCAAGTGGTACTCCATTACCGAACTTGCCAAGCGCACCCCGTTCGCTGACGACAACATAATCTATGTTATCCACACTTACGAACCGTTCGCATTCACGCATCAAGGCGGTTCCTGGACGGATTACGCGACAATCAAGGGGCTTCCGTTCCCTTATGACCCAACCAAGTGGTCCACCGTTTCGGGCGACTTCGGTGTGACCGCCAGTACGAAATCTTATGTAAAGACGGCCATCAAGAACTACTACAAAGCCGGCAACAAAGAAGCCATCATGGTTGAAATGTTGAAAGCCAAGAAGTGGGCTGCCACGAACAACGTACCGGTGATCATCAACGAATTCGGCGCATTGAACCTCCGTTCTACCGCAGAATCTCGCCTCAACTACTTGACCGCCATGCGTGAAATCTGCGACACGTTGCAGATTCCGTGGACGCACTGGGGCTACACCGGCAACTTCTCCGTCATCGAAAACGGCAAGTTGATTGAAGGCCTCGACAAGGCGCTCGGCGTCGGCAAGTAAAAATCACACCTTAAAACCCCTAAAGGCCACGCAGAAATGCGTGGCTTTTTTAGTTGGTAGAGAATACAGTCGATACAGACTGTTAAAAATTACGCCTTTAGAAGTTCATTTGGACCAGAACAAATACTTATCTTTAAAAGCAGGATATATTCCTCATCTCCTCCAAATAGCCGCATGAGCAATCGTGCGGTTTTTCTGTATGCCCACCTTTTTCTGAGCGCTTCCAAATTTCTAAATTACTATTATGAAATTAAAGATTAAGAGCATTATTGCAATTTGTTCCGCGTTATTTTTGGCGGAAGCAGCAAGCGCAGCCGGATTTTACGGAAATCAAAGCGATATAAAGTGGAAAACCGCAGGCACGGAACATTTCCAGTTCATTTACCCAGCCGAATACTCGACACACGCCGCAAAGGTTTCCGCCTACGCAGAAGCCGTCTATGATTCAGTCACGAGCCGTTACCACAAAGCGCTCCCTGGTCGCGTCAGCGCCGTTTTGAACAATGCACTTTACAGTAACGGTAGCGCCATCCCTAGCGAAAACGCTGTAAATCTTTGGCTCACGAACTGGGACTTTAAAATCCGCAGCAGCCACGGCTGGATTTCAGATGTGATTACCCACGAATTCAGCCACCTTGTAAGCATCGAAAGCGGAAGCAAGACATTCCCGAACCTTTACGGTTTTCAGTTCGGCTATTCGGACTACTACAACGAACGTACACGTAGCGACTTCCTTACAATGATTCCGTTCACGCTTCAACCGCTTTGGCTCGCCGAAGGAACCGCGCAGTACGAATCTTCTCGCATGGGATTTGACTCCTGGGACACACACCGCGACATGCTTCTCCGTACGGCGGCGCTCAATGACAGTCTCATGCCACTCACCTACATGCACGACTTTTCGGACAATTCGCTGCTGGGGGAACTCGGACCTTACACACAAGGTTTTTCCTTGGTGCTCTACATCGCCAAGCATTACGGTGACGAAGCTATTCCGAATATTTGGAAAGAACTCGGACGCCCCTACCGCGCTACGCTCAACGGCGCCATTCAAAAAGTTCTAGGCATCAGCGAAGACGAACTCTACGATGCATGGAAAAAAGAAATCACGGAATACTACAAGGCGCAAAAAGATTCCCTCGGCACGTTAGTCGAAGGCATCAAGATGACCAAGGACGCGTACTGGCAGGACTTTCCTGTCGTGAGCGGAAACAACCTCTATGGCATCTCCAACTTTGGCGGGCTCTGGTTTGACGGAAGCGTTTTCAAGATTCCCCTGAAGGATACTATACAGACGAAAGATAGTACAGCATCAATGGCGGACTCCAGTAAAGCAGATTCCAGCAATATCATCGACGGCGTGGAAATCGGCGATATCGAAATCGAGAATGAAATCGCAGACAGTCTGCTCGACATTTCAGAATTCGCGAAATCCGGTTTCAGGGCGAAAAAGCCTTGGTTCGACAAGGGCATCGACATTTACGACGACAGTTTGCACGGTCCGATTCTCGCTTACATCAGCTACCAGAACCGTGACAAGGACGGGCACGCCCACTTTGACGTCGCATTGAGCGACACGAACAAGAATGAAGTTGCCATCACGTACCTCGCAGACGCCGTCTACCCTTCGTTCAACAAGCAGGGAACAGCCGTTGTCTTTGCCAAACGCGAGCCATTCAGCACGCGCTTCACCTTGAGCAAGGTACCGTTTACAAGTGACTTGAAAAAAATAACCGCCGAAGATCCGATTGATATCTACAAACCTGATTCTTCGCTTCTCTACTACAACATTTACAGCCCGAAATTCAGCCCGGACGGAAAACGCATCGCATTCAGTTTCTTTGACGATGTGCAGCGCGGCATTGCCGTGATTGACTCAAACGGTGCAAATTTCAAAGTCGTAAGCACTACCGGCTATGACGAACGCGATGTCGAATGGCTCGACAACGACAAAATTATTTTTGCCAGTAACAGAAACAACATTTTCAACCTCATCGAAAAGGACTTGAACACAGGCAAGGAACGCGCACTCACGAACGTTGTCGGCGGCGCATTCACCCCGACTCTCGCAGGCGACACGATTTACTTTACGCAGTACGACAAGGACGGTTTTTCGCTTTACAAGTTGCCATACAAAAAAGAAAGCGAGCCTGTATTCCGTGACAGCGTTGTCGTGACCGTTCGCGATAGCGTGTTACAGATAGCGGACACCATTCAAGTGGCTTGCGCTGACACAGCAAGCGCCGCAAATGCCGACGATTCGACAAAAACGACGAATGCCGCAAGCGTCGATTCCGCAAATTGCACAGTCCCGCAAGTTGTCTTACGCAAGGACGTAATCAAAGTCGAAGCTCGCGACACCATCAAAGTCGCCGTCATCGACTCAACGCAACGCGAAATCAAACTCTACGGAACGCTCCCGCCAAAAGAACAAAAGAACATCGAACTCGTCGATCGCGAATTTGCAGGCGCCGAACGCAACTACAAACCCATTCCAAACACACCGCTGTTTGTCCCAATGTTAAGCTTTACAGAAAACGCCCCGACATTGACAGTCTTTGGCGACGGCGAAGTCAAGGCGAAACTCGGGCTTGCCGTAGTCATCAGCGACCCGCTCAAGAAAAACAACGTTCAAATAGGACTTCTACTTGAACTTGGCAAAGGCATCGACTACATCAACAGCGATGGTCTTAATCCCGAACAAGAAAAAGAATTCTTTATCGCATGGGACAACCACAGCACGCCTCTTGACCTAGGACTTTCGTACAGCTATGCGAACTATACTAGCAAAGATACGGTCCGCTACGAAGATGTTGGCGCACACGGTGGCGATAGCCTCGGCATGAACCATTACGCCATTTCGATGCAGGCAATCACAGGAACCGCAGGCTACAGCATATTCAAGACGATTGACACTTTGCAGGCCGCCATAAGTTACGACTGGGCCGACTTCAATCTCTATGAAGATAAATTCACTTGGACATATCAAAAGAGATTCAGTGCGACAGCAGCATTCGGACTTTACGGAGACAACGAAGGCGAAGGCGGTTCTGGAATTTCCGGGCAAGGAAACGGACTGTTCCTTTATTATCAATACGCCAATAGCGACCTCTACCGCCCGGGCACATTCGCTGAAAGTTTCTACGTTACCGAAAGCGGTTCCATCAAACCCAAATACCGCAACTTTACGCTACACCAATTCGGTCTGAACCTTTACGGAAGCGTGCAGACGCCACTTCTTGGGGCAAGGCTTGCCGCAGGTGGAAAAATCTCCAGTATATTCAACTGGAATACGGACGCCCCCGAAGACACGTTGGATTCCTACTACTACACGCCGATATTCCTCGACGGTTACCCCTACCTGCGCAGTTCCGAAGACTACACGCGTGCAGGCACCAAGACCGCAATGGCAGAGCTCCATTACCTCTACCCCATTTACGACGATTGGCGGCACAACCTTTGGATATTGTCGACACGCAGTTTGTACGTAGATTTATTCGCACAGATGGGCGCTGCATGGAACGGCAAGTTCTTTACAGACAAGCTTACCAAACACGAATTCTGGGATCGATCTGTGGGTCTAAGTTTCCGCATGAGCAACAAGATTTGGGGTAGCGTTCCGTTCGACATATCGCTTACGTTCGCCCGCGCTCTCAGCCGCATTGACGAAGATGAGGATTTACGCGGAGGCTACAAGCTGAATCCGATCGGTTTATCATTCTTGCCCAAGAGCCTACGCCCGACGAGAATCAAGTTCTCCATTGGGATGGGGTTTGTTAATTCCTGGCAGTAGCCAGGAATTAACCGCTTCGCCGGCGGCTCGGTCATGATCATGCAAGCATGATCGCGACTCTCGCCTTAGGGCGAAGACATCAACAGTTGGCAACAGACAAATGGCGGCGTAATGGCCGCCGTTTTTAGTAGATATAGCTTGGAGTTTTCTTGGCTTCGCCGGGGAGTAGTTGGCCGGGACTGGTGCGTTCGGCATCACGCCCTTTGAAATTTGGATTGTACTTCTTGATATCACGCGCTTTCACTTCGGCCTGGACGTCAAGCAAATGACGTTCCCATTCTTGAATGGCGCCATCGAGTTCCTGACGAGCGTTCAGCATCAGCTCCTTGAGCTGCATGAGTTCCAGCATGCGTTCGCGTTTCATAATCCAAAGCTCTTCTTCTTCGGGCATGCGTTCAATGTTGAACAACAAGTTCAAATATTTTTCTTCGGCTTCGCGGTAAGCCTTGTACGTATCTTCGTAGACGAGATTGCGGTCGTCGGCCATAGTCTGCTGCGACGACACATGTGTCGCACAGCCAACGAAATTAACGGCTACAGAAAGAAGCAAGAAGGATGAAATTCGCATGCAACTCAAAATACAAAAAATAGTTGATAGAACCTAGTAGCTAGCAACGTCAAACTCAGGACTGCGGCAAAGCTGTTCCTATTCCGCGGCTTCAGGCATTTCGCGCTTGATGTTGTAGAGCCTTTCGTACGAGACGTGGCTCGTAAACGTCACGGAGTCCTTCGTCTCCGGATGGATCATCGTATGCGTTCCGACCTTGACCTCGCGTTCCTGACAAGGCACGCCGGTCGTGGGTTCAATCATGACTTCGAACTCGGTGCGGTACTCGCCCTTGAGGCCCGATGTATAGAGTTTAAACTTGTCCGGGACAATCTTGCTCCCGACATGCTGCTCCCAAATGAAGTACGGGAAACTTTCGGTTTCATGCAGATAGACAACGTAGTCCAAGCACTTGCGGTGGTCGCGGTTCGTAAAGCCCTTGGTCACGACGGAATCTATTTTGATAAGGGCAAAGTTCAACCGTCCCTGTTGCTTGAGAAGTTCTGTCACATTACCTTTCACGGGAACAACGCCCTTGAGCAAGTGGCTCATTTCCCAACGGTGTTTTTCCAAACGCTTGAGGTGCGGTTTGAAGTCGGGATTCAAGAGTTGAGCACGCCAGCGGCTCGGCATCGGGATATGGGCTAGTAAAGTGTCATAACCGTCGTCAATACCTGTGAGGCTCGTCACATTTCGGTCAACCGCAGTGAGATTCACTTCATTAATGCGCCAAGCGAGTTCAGTCGGCATAAAATTCTTGAGGTATCCACGAGACTTGTCGATGACATAATTGCGCTTTACAAACGTCGTATCGCCTTTCATAGAGTAGTTCACATCAGCATACGTCGCCGTAATCGTTCCCATTTTTTCTTCGCCCTTCAAATCCAAAGTCGCATAATAACTTTCGGTATATAGTTCGAGCGTAACGGGGGCATTTAATTTATAGTCAACAGACACTTCGGATTCACCGCAAGCGCTAAGCATTGCGGCCACAAACATTCCACTCAAGAATTTTATTTTATTCATCAAGACAACCAATTATTCATTGACAATAGTCAATTGTTTTGCAGCAATCAATCCTTTTTCGGATGAAACTTCAACAACAACCGTTCCAGGAGCTTTAAGTTTCGTCATCTCGCGGGCCGTTGCATAGCCACCACGACGTGAACGAGCTTCTAGCGTGAATGCTTCCATTTTATCGGTAACACGGAAATCATGTTCCCATAGTTGTTCACCCTTACGGGCCAACGTTCCTTCATAGAACGCAAATTTCAGCGTGTTAAAATCAAAACCCGTTCCGTAACGCAACTGGATGATGAGTTCATCAGCCATCCTAAATACGCTACCCGTATCGGCGACATAACCCACAGCCGGATTCCATTCACGACCGCAAGCAATGACCGGATCAGGACTTGAACACCCTGCAAACAAAGCACCCATGGAGAGTGCAGCTAACATAGCGACTTTTTTTGTTTTTTTCATGGCATTGCCCTCTTTTTTCCCAACAGCAATTATCAAGTTAGAAAAAAATTTAGCGGTCAAGTACAAACATCATCTCAAGATGGGGCGTTTGAGGGTAAAAAGCGAACCCTTCGGCATGGGAAAGGGTGAATCCGGCCTCGGAAAACTTCGAAAAGTCGCGTGCAAGTGTCACCGGATCGCACGAAACGTAAATTAAACGTTTCACAGAGCTTTTGATGATGACAACAAGTGCATCTTTGGGCAGTCCCGTACGCGGAGGATCGACGATAAGCGTCGCGGGAATATTGACCACATTTTCAAGCAGCCAATCTTCGGCAGGCGAAGAAACATTTTCAATAATTCTCCCGTCTTCCAGCATTCTTTCGTCTAAATTAATTCTAGCATGTTTCAGACAACCTTCTTCGCGTTCGACAGTCGTAATTTTTTTGAATTTATCCTGCAAAATGCAGGCAAAGAATCCGACGCCGCTAAACAGGTCGATCAGCCAATCATCTGTTGATTTTCCGCTGGCAAGCCCATCGTCAACCGCGTTGCGCACAGCTTCGACTAGTTTCGGCAAAAGTCCAAGATTGCTCTGGAAAAAGACAGACGCATCAGCTTCTATCTTGCGACCTGCAATTTCAACGACACTCACGGCATGCGCATCGAATTCGGACTTGCTCATACCCGGATAGTAAAACGAGATTTCGCCTTTGCCGTTGTCAAAAATGTTGACGTCTAGTTCGCGCGAGAAACGATGAAAACCATCGCGATGTTCTAAATGACCGCCCGCATTTTTTGAATCGCCCGCAAGAAGCGCTGCGGCTGGCCCGCGTAAAAAGTCGTTCAATGCGTCAGTCAGCACAGGGCAATTTTCAAACGGAACAATGTTATTGCTTTCTTCACCGCGAAAACCGAATGTCGCACGACCATTCGGCAACTTGCGAAACACAACACGAGCACGATTCCTGTAGCCCCAGGAATTTCCCGTATGGATGACAAAGTCCTCTGGCAGTTCAGCATGCGCCAAGCGCCTAAAGTTTTCACGTTCCACTTTTTCAAGGTATTCCGCCTGTTTTTCAGAAGCCAAATGTTGCAGGCTGCAACCGCCACATTTTCCGTATAGCGGGCAAAGAGGCTTTACGCGATCTGGACTCGATTCAATGACTTCGACAACACGGCCCTTGGTAAAGTCCTTTTTCTGGAACGTCAGACGCACCTTGCAAAGTTCGCCCGGTAACGATCCCGCGACAAAACAGACGCGACCATCTTCCAAGCGCGCCATGCCCTCACCCCCCTGCACCATCTTTTCGATGCGAAGCGTAAAGCATTCCGCTTTTGGATTTTCACGACGGTCGTTATTGCGGTTCGAGCGAAAGCGGTTATTGCTCGGACGATTGTTTCTGCGATAGTCTGACATGCAAACAAAAATAGAAATTAAACGGAATAGAAATCATGTTTTTTGACATCCGTATAATATTTTAGACGTTCGTATAATATAATACAGACTTAACAGCAATTATAATACAGGTTCGATATTTTTAATCAAAAAAAATTTCATTTTTGCTCTCTCCTTGAAAAAAAAGATATACTTATTCATTGGATATAAGGAGGTGGGTGTGAAAGTCGTTCACATAGTGTTACCCTTATTAATGTTGGCTGCACAATGTTTTGCGGTTCCAGCGAGCGATGAAACATTTTTCTTGAAACAGCCTGACGGGAGCACCATCGAGGTTCGTTACGTAGGCGATGAAAACTTTCATGCGCTTGTATCTGCAGACGGCTATATTCTGCAAAAGGATGCGCTCGGTTATTATGCCTATGTTAACGAAAAAGGCGAGTCTTCGGGTATTTACGCTCGCGATGCACAAGACCGCAGTACAACGGACAAAGATTTTTTAGCAGGACTCGATCCTGAAGCTATCTATAAAAAAATGCTAGACAACGCTCCAACGGAAGAGGTTCTCAACTACGAAATTCCTAAATTCGTTTCACCCAAAATACAGCGTTTACCCACACCTAAATACAACCTAACATTGGGCGAACTCCGTGGAATAATATTGCTTGTACAATTTTCCGATGTCAAGTTCAAAAGTTCGAACCCCCAAAAGCTATACACGGATTTCATGAACAAGGAAGGGTTCAGCGAATTCGCTCACAATGGCAGCGTTAGGGATTATTATATACATAATTCCATGGGAAAATTCACCCCGACATATGATGTTTACGGCCCCATAACGGTTCCTGGCAGCAGGGAATCTTATGGGAAAAACCAGGCCGGAAACAAAGGCGCAAAAAAAGCCATGCAAGAAGCATTGGATACGCTCGTCAAGCGAGGCGGAATTGATTTTTCGATGTACGACAAGGACAAAGACGGATTTGTTGACTTCGTTTTTATGATTTTTGCAGGTGTCGGTGCAGCCAATTCCGGAAACAAAGACGCCATTTGGCCCCATGCAGGGAGTATCGGCAATATAGGGAACCCGAAAAACGGGGTAAAACTAACAGACGACATTTATATGAACCGATATGCCTGCGCTAACGAAATAAGCGGCAAGGCCTACAAAAAAGACAGCACTACCTCTACCATAGAAGGAATCGGAACGGTCGTACATGAATTCGGCCATGTCCTTGGCCTACCCGACCTGTACGATACAAAAAAGACGAATCCCCGCAAGCCATTGGGCAGCTGGGACATCATGGCAAGTGGAAACTACAACTGCCCCAGCAACTCCTACAACACGCAAAGCTGTTCGCCTCCTTTATTTTCCGCTTTCGAAAGAATGTCACTTGGGTGGTTCACGCCGACGGAACTCAACGATATCGGTTCCGTAAAACTGGACAAACTAGATGACAATATAGCCTTCAGCGTCACCAATCCCAAAAATCCAAACGAAATGTTCTTACTGGAATATCGAACAAAGAAGAACTGGGACAGGGGGCAAAAATCTTCAGGAATGCTGATTTGGCATATCGATTACTCCGATTCCGTATGGAAAAAAGGAGGCATCAACAGCGACAGCAACCACATCTATGTCAATATCATCGAAGCCGTACCCGAGACTAGTACCAGCGCGGCAACGACAGACCCGTTCCCGGGCTCGGGCAAGGTCACCGATTTCAACAAATTCATATTCTGGAACGGCGACGACATGAAGATTGCCCTTTCCAACATTACAGAATCACCGGACACAAATTACATCACCTTTACAGTCGATATGACTATCAGATCGTCTTCATCAATATCGTCAAGTTCCTCCGTTTCATCAAGTTCTGCGGCAGTATCAAGTTCCTCAGTTCTGTCTAGTTCCGCGGCGTATTCAAGTTCCTCAGTTCTGTCTAGTTCTGCAACTTCTTCAAGTTCATCTGTTCTGTCAAGTTCCACAACATTATCAAGTTCATCAAACGCATCGAGTTCATCGGCTCATTCATCAAGTTCGGAAACAATTTTTTCAAGTTCGACTGCACCAAGTTCCTCAAGTTCAAGCGTTCTAGATTCGTCTAGTTCAACGGAAATTTCATCAAGTTCCAGCGATTACACCGTTTTCGCAACGCATCATACACTTGCGCAAAACGTTAAAGTCAGAACGCACAACGGGGCCATTTACATTCATGCTCCGCAACAAGGCGAAAAGACCGTGCGGATATTCTCGCCCATCGGAACATTACTGTTCGAAAAAACGATGGATGGCACAGAATTCGTTGTTGAAAATGTCCGCGAACTGCGAAATGCAAACGTCATCCTGTCCGTAACGCAAAGGAACAAGCGGCTGTTTACAGGAATGATAGCTCAAAACTAGTCGTTAGCCATCCGTTGTTGCATTTCATCACGTATATTTACATGTACGTCGTTTTTGCCATACCCATAATTGAGTTTTTTTCTAAATTTCCGCCCAATGGAAACGACATCGATAGTTTTGCCCAACGCACTTACCGCAGCGAACAGCAAAAAGCTGCTCTCCAGCTGCAGGAGTGCCCTCCGTAAAGGGGAGCTACGTCTAGATGGATCTAGCCTCACCTCGATGGACTACAGCGCCGATGCGTTTTTTGCACTTTTAGCAGAACTTTCCGAAAAGACGGGCAACAGGCTCGTCCTCGCCCATTTCACCCCGGAAATCAAACAGCACCTGCAGAATCTCCGCAAGATGGAGCCGCCCGAGAAGCCCCAGCGCGAAACGAACAACGTCCTCGAAATGATGGGCGGTGTCGGCTTCATGATGCTCCGTGAAACGTTCGAAGTGCTCGTTTTGCTCTTCATGTCCATTTACTGGACGCTGATTGGGCCGTTCGACAAGGGGAAAATCCACTTTGGCGGCATCACCAAGCAGATGTTCAAGTCGGGCAGCGAAGCCATGGGCATTTGCTTTTTGTTCGTGGGGCTCATCTGCCTTACGATGGCCTTGCAGAGTTCGGTGATGTTGAACGCGGTCGGCGGCGGTTCCTACCTCGCTTCGGGGCTTGGGTTCCTCATTTTTGCAGAAATCGGCCCGCTCCTCACAACGATTATTTTGGCCGGACGTTCCGGCAGCGCCATGGCGGCAGAAATTGCAAACATGAGCGTCTGCGAAGAAGTGAAGGCGCTAAAGTCCATGGCGATTCCGCCAGTGCAGTACCTCGTGGTCCCGCGTTTCATCGCTTTAAGCGTTACGACGCCGATTCTTTCGTTCAGCGCGTCCATCGTCGGTAGCTTTGCCGGGTTCCTCATTGCGTATTTCTTCTGTGACATTTCTTTCTCGAACTACATGATGGGGCTCCGCGACGGCATCGATCCGATGACGTTCCTCAAGAGTACCATCAAGGCACTTGTGTTTGGCTGGATTGTAACGCTCATCGCCTGCAACAAGGGGCTGAATGCCCACGGCGGTGCAGAAGCGGTCGGTAAGGCGACCACGTCCAGCGTTGTGGCTGCGATTTGCACGATTGTTGTCTCCGACACCCTTTTCGCCTTCATTTTCTACTAGAGGTCAATATGGACGAAATTCTGAAAGTTGACCATTTGAAAGCGAGCTACGGCAGTGAGACGATTCTGAAGGACGTGTCCTTTGGCGTGCGCAAAGGCGAAATCCGCATGGTGCTCGGAAGTTCCGGCTGCGGTAAATCGACGCTGCTCAACAATGTTTTAAAGTTCATCAAATCGGACGAAGGCACGATTACGTACTTCGGAAAATCGTTCGGTCCCAAGGAAGGTCTCGACAGCGAGACGCGTATGCGTACCGGCGTACTCTTCCAGAGCGGCGCTTTGCTTGCGGACTTGACCGTCGCCGAAAACGCGATGCTTCCGCTCAAGAGGAGCATGCCCTACATGCCCAAGAGCCAGATGGAAGCGATTGTTGCAGACCGCCTCGAAAAAGTGCACCTGCTCCACGCGTTCCACAAGTTCCCCGGCGAAATCTCCGGCGGTATGAAAAAGCGTGCAGCCCTCGCCCGTGCGATTGCGCTCAAACCGGAACTTTTGTTCTGCGACGAACCTTCGACAGGTCTTGACCCGGTGACTGCCCGTTCGCTCGACGAACTGCTCCTCGAACTGCGCGACACGCTCGGCGTTTCGATGGTCATCGTGAGCCACGAACTCGAAAGCATCAAGATTGTCTGCGACCGCTTTGTGTACCTCAAGGACGGCTACGTTCTGAAAGACGCGACTTTGAAAGAAGGCATGGAATCCGACGATCCCGTCCTTCGGCATTTTTTCAACAGGCAGTGCCCCAAAGAAAACAATGCTACGGATTTTTATAACTTTGAATTTATAGATTGAGTTGGAGATATAATGGAAACCACCCGATCAGAAAGAATAAAACTAGGCGCATTCATGCTCTTTTGCGGAGTGCTTATTTGCGTGTTCCTAGGTTATGTGCTTAAGCGCTATTTGAGCGAGCAATTCGACAACTACTACACCATTTTCGACACGGACGTAAACGGGCTTTTTGTCGATGCCAAGGTGAAGTTGAACGGTATTTCCGTCGGTAGCGTCACAAGCATTACCATCAACGAAAAAGACTTGAACCAAGTCGTCGTCGCGTTCAAAGTGCAGCGCGGCACGCCAATCAAGGTCGGCACACGCGCCGGCATGACAGCGGGCATGAACCTCACCGGCGAAAAGCAGGTCATCCTTTCGGGCGGAAACTACGATGAACCAAACGTTCCCGAAGGCGGGCTTGTGCCGGCAGCCACATCGATGTTCGACCAGATTACAGGCCAGGTGGGCGATCTCTTCGGCAAGGTCACTCCGATTGTCGATGGACTGAACCGTTTGCTCTCGGAAGAAAACGCAGAAACGCTCTCCCGCAGCCTCAAGAACTTCGAAAAGACGACAGAAAACCTGAGCAAGCTAACAGAAGATTTGAGAAAGCCGCTCAACACGATGAGCAAATCCGCCGCCTCGATGCAAAAGATTCTTGCAGAAATCGAAGAAGCGAAGCTCGCCGCCAAGGCCGATGCGAGCATCACGACGCTCAAGGAAAAGCTCGACGCCATCGACACGAAGGGCCTGAACGACAACCTGATGCAGACCGCGGAATCGATGAACAAGCTCACACAACGTGTTGACGCGATGGTCTATAAGAACGAAGACCAGGTGGGCAACGCCGTGGAAGAACTCAACACGATTCTTGAAAACCTCGAAGAATTTACCCAGAAGATTAAGAACAACCCGTCCGTACTCATCCGCTCCGAAGGCAAGAACGGTCGATAAAAGGAGAAACCATGCGTATTCTTAAAGCAAATCGTTTGTTGGCTGTCGCCGCACTCCTTTCTGTTTTCACGCTCACGGGTTGCCTCGGCGGTTCGACGGAACCTTCCCGCTATTACACGGTCTCTGCGGAATCCATCTCGGTGGCCGGAGCCGCAAGCGATACCCGCGTGCATGTCAAGAAATTTACGATTGACCCAGCCTACCAGCGCAGCAACATCGTCTATCGCGAATCGCCGTACGACTTCATGTTCTACGATCTGGACCTCTGGGCAACGCGCCCGGAACAGATGCTCACGCAGGTTGCAGGCGAATACCTGGTCAAGAGCAACCTCTTCAAGTCCGTGGATTTAAAGCCGATGGGCAAGCCGGACTTTGAATTGCTCGGCAACGTGGATGCGATTGAAGAAATCGACGAAGGCAGTTCGCAGTACGCCCACCTCGCCTTGCAACTCACGTTCCGCAAGACAGGCGAAGACGCACCGCTGTGGGAAAAACGCTACGACGAGCGCCAAAGCATGAGCAAGCGCGACGCGCACTCCGCGGCAGAATCGCTTTCGAAACTCTATGCAAAGTTCATGCAGGATGCACTCGAAAATATCGCAAGAGTAAAGTGACGTTTACGTCATCCTGAAGCCTGTAGGGCTGAAGGATCCAGTGAAGGTCTGGGCTATGGGGTATGGGCACGGGCCTTACGGCCCTTTGAGGTATGAGGAAGGGGGTTTAGTTGGTAGAACTTAGTAGGAAGTAGGCTGCTGACTCTTGGATGTTAGCAGTGGCGGTAAATTGAATACGTCATGCTGAGCGAAGCGAAACATCCAGTTAAATTTCAATTTTTGCGATTTCAGTAGCACATTTTTGCAAAAACGAACTAGTCCCCGTCCATTTTAAACCAACAGCTCAATCCCGCCTAATTGTCGGGACGCTGGCAAGCAATTTTTTCGTGTAGTCTTTCTGCGGATTCGTAAGGACGATATCGGCAGGTCCATGTTCCACAGCATGTCCAAAGTACATCACAAGCACTTCGTCGCTTAACGCACGCACCACCTGCATGTCATGGCTGATAAAAAGAATACTGAGCCCCAAGTCGTGGCGCAAATCATCGAGCAAATGCAAAATCTGAGCCTGCACGGACACGTCCAAAGCGCTCGTCACTTCGTCGCAAAGCAACACCTTCGGGCGAACCATCAGGCTACGCGCAATGCAAAGGCGCTGGCGCTGACCTCCCGAAAATTCATGTGGGAACTTGTCCATCGCCCCGGCCGGTAGCGACACGCGATCCAAGAGTTCCAAAGCGCGCTTGCGAGCCTCATCGAAAGAGAATCCACGGGCAATCACGGGAACCGTCAAAATTTCAGAAACTGTCTGGCGCGGATTCAAGCTGCTGAACGGGTCCTGAAAAATCATCTGTACCAAGTCCGAAACGCGGACAGCATTTTTAGGAGCCCCAACCTTGCCGTCCTTCACCGGCATTCCAAACAAACTAAATTCACCTTTCGTTATGGGAACAAGCCCGACCAAGGACTTCACAAGCGTTGTTTTTCCGCAACCGGACTCCCCCACAATCGAAAGAATCTTGCCCTGCGGAAGCGTAAACGAAACATCGTCAACAGCAGTAAAATAATCCTTGACCTTACTAAAAACGCCACCGCGAACCGGGAATTTCACCGTAAGCCCGCGAACCTCGATAGCAGGGACAGCACTATCAAAATTTTCGATATCCATCAAGCATCCAACTCGGCAAGAGCGTCCTGAACGTTCTTTTCTGTCGCCACCAGAATCTGACGACACTTACGCAAAAGCTGTGTAGCCTCTTGAACCTCCAGAGCAAGTTCATCAATTTCCATCTCGGAATTGTCGATTTTCGAAAGAATCTCTTCCAAACGGTTCATTGCGTTTTTATATTCAAAATTTTGCGCACTCATATCGACGAATATAGTTAGATTTAAATCAAATGAATTTATTCAATCGCCCTATTTTACCGTTTTTAGTGTTTGCCTCTTTTTTTGCACTATTTCTAGCCGGTTGCCTCGATGCACCCGACTACCCGCACGAATTGCAGCCTGTTGAAACCATCAGCGTCATGGTCCAGCAAAAGAAGGCCCCCTATTCGACATTACTCAAAGTCAATCCGTCCGATTCTGCGACAATCACAGCAAAAGTCGTTCCCGAAAAAGCACAAGACGGACTGACCTTCAAGTGGTTCTATGTCAACGAAAGCAAAGACAGTTTGCTCAAGCAAGATACCCACTACACCTTCTACCCAAACGCGCTCAACGAAACAATTCCAAATAAACTCATCGTATCAGATAAAGAAGGGAATCAGCAGGTTCTCGAATTCACGGTCGTCATCAACACGCCTCCCGTGCTTTCGGATTCAACAGTCCCTGCAAGTGGGGACACTCTCTACGGTTCGCAATTTTCGGCATTCCGCTTTTCGTGGAGCAGCATGGACTTGGACTTATATAGTGGAGACACGCTGTTCCATATTCTTGAAATCGATGGAAAACAATATGATGTCGGGACACTCCTCGAAGTGAAACAATCGGGGTTCAAAGCGGGCAAGCACAAATTCCGGATCATCGTCCGCGATCTCTACGGCGACACCGACACTCTTTCGTATAAGGACTTCTATGTTGTCGATACATTGGAGGTCAAATGAAATTTGCAAGAATCTATTTCCTTGTAGCGATAGTCTGGCTGTTCCAGTCTTGCTTTGATTCTGACGAACATATTTTTGACGAAGCCGACGCCACGGACATAAGCATAGATGCGACTTTGGCAAGGTCCACGACACCCGTTGCAGTAAGCGTCAAGGCAGACACATTCAACATCAACGACACTATCTATTTCCAGACAGCGGTTGTACCCAATAAAGTCATTCGCGTTCAGGAATACCATTGGCTCATGAACGGGCAATACTGTTCATCGGAATATAACTTCAAAAAACAAATCGGAGTTCCCGGCTACTACAAATTCACTTTTATCCTTAAAGACTACTTTGGCGACATGCACTACGACTCCTTGGAAGTCTGGGTTGCGGACAATCCCGTCCTAAACGACACTTTGTTCATTCCTGCAACAGGTACTCAAGCCATTGACCCCTACGAGAGCATCTACTTCTCTTGGAATGCATCAACCGAAGGAATCCGCCTCGCCCATCATTTCCGTTTTACGCTGAGCGAAGAAGAATTTGCAAATTCAGAAACCAAATTCAAGGACATCGATACAATCCTGAATGAACCGCACTTTGTATTCCACAATGAATTAAGTCCATTAAAAAAATACAACTGGACCGTCCAAGCATTTAACGAATACAATTTTGAATCTAGCGAAAAAATTGAGAGTTTCTTTTTCACCAAAGGACTCGATGGCGAAGGATCGCTACAGGCAACCATAAAAACGAGCCTGCATTCATCTATCCCTGTACAATTATCACTCACAGACAAGACGAACGAAGACAAAGTTTTCAATTACGAGTTTTCTATTTCACAGTCAAAAAACAAAATATCGCTAGGCGCCATTCCCGAAGGTACATACAAACTAAAATTAAGTTCCAATTATTCCGATTTCGGAGCAGTAAAGAAAGACGTCACCATTCGCAATGGGTTCATCACGACACTAGACAACATCAAACTTGTCGATTCCATAGCGCCATCAATCACATCCGTTTTAAGTCATGACACACTTGATTTTTCCGACACCTTGCAATTTATCATAAAAGATAATGGTGGTTCAATCAACTCGCAAAACATAGCGGTCAATCTGGAATCCGATATAATTACAGATCGTTTCTACAAAGACAGTGTTCTGACCGTAATTCTCAAAGAAACCGACCAAAGCTGGGCATATCGAATTCTTACCATTTCAGTGACCGACGCAAGCAACAATAAAAAAACAAAATCTTTTTACATCACCCCAAGTTTAGTATGGTTTACTACGAACGATGACACAATCATTGAAAGCGATGAAGCCATCACGCTATTCATCAACGACATAAACCCATTCGGTTTCAGAGTGGAAACACTTCAATTATTCAATATCACCAAGAACGAAGACATTATAACAGTTTCGAACACTGACAAAAATTCTCTTCGCGCAGAGCTAGATGCGGATTTATTCGAGGAAGAACAAATTATACGATCTACGGTCATTTACACGAACGGCATAACGCAAAACAAATATTGGAAACTGACTGTTAAAAAATTAGAGATGAAGGAGGATGACTAATGAATTACAAGTTTCATTTCCTTCCGATAATTTTCTCGGCAGTCATTGTACACTTGTTTGTATCGTGCTCCGATTCCGAGATTCAATCTTCGGACGTTCCTGAAATCACCCAATCTATTTTTGTCGTACCTGAAAACTACATTGGCGATCCATACAACCGTTACGCTCCTTCTGACGAATTCTACGTTGACATCAATGAGAAAATTCGCTTTTGCGGCATTTACTCTGTTAACGGAGAATTTGTACCTAGCGACCAATCAATAATGTATTATAACACACACAAATGGACTGTTGACGACAACGAAGCAAGTACGTCATCCTTGTATTACAAGTTTGACAAGGCGGGCGTCCATAAAGTTTCATTCGAAACGGTTGACCATCTTGGCGACACACTGCTTTCAAAAGCAACGGTTTATGTCAATACCCCAACGACCATTTCGTTACTTTCTCCGCCAAATAGATACAACCTGGTCAACGGAGACAACCCCGACGGACTCGAATTATCCTGGAAGGTTTCCGGTATTGATCCTTGGGAATCCTCGGTCTGTATTATCTATGCGACCTACTACAAGGACGAAATTTGGGAATCTCCTTTAGGCGAAACGGACTGTTCGCAAAGCGTTGAATTGCTTGGCAAACTCAATAAGGACATCAACGAAAACGGAACAAAAGTCAACAGCAACATCGACAATTCTACAATTTACTGGGGAATCCGAGCGCTCACAAAAAACAGCAGAGGAAACATCGAGCAAGAATACAGTGAAGTCTTCAGTTTTTCCACAAAACTGGAAAACAACGGCAAGGCAATCATAGAAGTTCCTGTCGCTTGCATGTACAGCCAGTATCCTGAAAAGTCCAAACTGAACGGAGCGTTCATCTCTAAATCTGGCGATACTCTTTCCAAATTTTCCAACATCAACGCAAACTCAACTATCAAGAAAACATTGCCCCCGCAATCCAATATCAAAATAGTTGTCTGCGACAGTATCCGTACAGAATATGGTTGCAGTTCTATGACCATAGATTTGGCTCCAGGCACAAAGACTTTAACAGATACGCTATTCCTGCAAGACAAAGTAAAGCCCAACATGGTACCTGCGGCCACGGAAGCTCAATCGTCATCGCAAATAAAGTTCTTTATTCTCGATAACGGCTCGGGCGTCAACGCCTCCAAAATTACCGTCATCATGAATGCGGATACCCTTAGAACGTATTTTGATGATTACACGTTATCCATTCCAAACACTTGCAAAAGAGAATGTAATCTTTTCATCAAAGCAGAAGATTACGCCCGCAACAAGGCCCCCGAAGTCTATTGGAAAGTTTCAACCGAAAAATCGGTTACTACAATCAAGGGACCCTTTGCAGAATCGGAGGGCGACAAATGAACTGTCTTAAAAGCTCCTCCTTATTCTTTATACTGTTGTTCGCACTTTGCGTAAATCTTTTCGCACAGCAAAAAACAAACGTACGTTACTTACAGGTTTCTACAAATCCTTCTACTGTAGATCTCTATACCGGCGACGCACCGCCTGATTTTTCAAGAAGGCCTGCATACACATCTCCGGCATTCATTCCGGTTCCCGAAGGAGCCGAAAGCATCACCGTTTCGTTTTTCCATCCGGATTACGCAGACACGACAATAAACATCTCGCTCTCGTCCAGCGATACATCCTTTATCATTGTCGCTCTACGCCAAACCTATGACGACGATATTCTTGCCGATCATCAAGACATGCTAAAGCATCGAAGCAGGCGCAATCTTGGGCGTGCCCTCCAATGGTTTTCAATCGCACCATTCGTAATTAGCGGTATTTCAGCCATTGTGACGTTATACGATATTGGTCAAGCAAACGACCACAAAAAAGCGATGGAAAACACACGCTTTATGAATGAAAAATACGATGCCCACATGCGAGAATTCAAGGATTATAGAGGGAGAGCCAAGACCTCGAAAACGGTTTCAAAAGTATTTCTCGGGACAGGTTTACTCTTCCTTGCCACAGGATTCGCCCTTTCTTTTTAGGTAGATTATGAAAAAGATTTTCTCAATTCTAGCAATCGCCTTAGTCGCCGCCTTCGCAGACCCCGAAGGAAAACTCGTTGACGTAGAACTCCTTTCGGGCACACATCAACGTGCAAAGCTTATGGGGATAGAAAACGATACCGTGAGCCTCGGCGGCTACATTCAGAACAAGTTTACAATCGTAAAAATTGCCAAAAAGCAATTCAAAAAAATTGTAGATGAACAAGGCAACGATCTGTTGAACGCCGATAATACGCAAGGTAATACCGCCCAAAAGGAATCCGCCACCAAAGATCCCGTAGCCCAAGCACCAACGAGTTCAAGCGCCGCCGCCACAAGTTCCGCAGCTAAGGACACTGTCGCAAAACCGGTGCAAAGTTCTAGTTCAAACGCACCCAAGGAGCCCAGCTCCAGTTCGATTGTCAAAAGTTCTTCATCGGTAGCTAGTTCTTCAGCCGTTTCAAGTTCGTCGAATTTCAGTTCTTCAAGCGTAACTGCAGTCGTGAAGCCCGAAATCAAAACGGTTCTTGTCGCCTATGACACCGACAATGTTGAAAAATCTTTTGCAGACCAGTTTACCGCACTTACCGCACGCCTTTTATTCGAATCTGGAGAAAAGCCACAGATTATCCGCAAGACCGATCTCAAGAACTGCAATGACAATGTCTGCATTCAAAGTGAACTTGCCGCCCACGGTTTCAACTCCATCTACTTCGGCGAAATCACCCCGGTCATCGGAACAGACAGTCTCCGTTTAAACCTGACACACGTCTTTTACGAAGACTCGCTCCCGACTCTACACCGCGCAACGCTCACCATTTCTGAAGAGACTGCCCTCGGTGACGCCATCACCAACAACAAACTAAAGAATCAATTGTTGGATGCGCAAGGCAAAGATATCGTAAAATCAAAAAAAGACCGAGCATACATTCACATCGATACCGATCCCGATGGCGCAACAATTTCACGCACCAACAAGGACGCCATCTGCAAATCGCCTTGCACGTTCGTCACCACAGACACATCCAAATTCACAGTCCACGCCTACTGGAACGTCGAAAGGCACCTCTGGGGTGCAAGCACAAGCGTTGTCCCGCTCATTGGCGACACGACGCACATATCGCTCAAGCTCAAGCGCGTTACTCCAGAAATCCGCATCCAGACATTCCCCGAAGGAGCAAACGTCTATAAAGCGGGAGCACCCATCACCAAGCGCACTAAGGCCATCGCACAGACTCCTGAAAAGATTCCAGTCTATGAAATGGGAATGGACAGCCTTGTCATCCGCAAGGCCGGTTACCGCGACACGCTCATCAACTTCTTTGTGGCGCCCGTTTCGCAAATCGACTTGAGCATTGACCTGCAAAAGCTCACCGACTTTGACGAAATCGAAAAGCAGAACAAGTGGATTCACGACAAGAAAATGCAAACGCTCGGCGAAGCGTTTATCGGTGGATCCATCGGCACGGCGCTTATTGGCGGTCTGTTCATGTACCTTGCGCACTTGGACTACAACGACGCAGATGATATCAAAAAGGAGCTCAGAATCCCCGGCGCCGTCAAAGGCGAGAACTACAGGAACAAAGTTGACAAGAACCACAAGCTTGTCAAGCAAGGCGACAACAAGGCCATCGCAGGCGGAATTCTGTTAGGGACCGCAGCGGCCCTCCTCGGCGTCGGCATCTACTTTGTATTCTAAAATATTTTTCTAAATTGCGTCCAATGAAAAATTCTATTCTCAAAACTACAGTTACTTTAGCTCTTCTCCTTACCGCTTTTACATTTGCCGCAGATTCGCTCTCTGTCGATGCCGCAGGCGCAGTCGCCGACACCACAAAATCGACAGGTATTTACAACCGCATTATTGATTGGTACAACGACAATCTGAATTACGGTACAATTACGCTCTTGATGGCGATTGAAAGTTCGTTCATCCCGTTCCCTTCCGAACTCGTCGTGCCGCCCGCCGCTTATAAAGCTCTCCAGCCAGGATCCGGCCTCAACATTGCGCTCATCGTTTTCTTTGCAACAGTCGGCGCACTCATCGGTGCATACGTCAACTACTTCCTCGCGAAAATTCTCGGTCGCCCGATTATCTACAAGTTCGCAGACAGCCGCCTCGGTCACTTCTTGCTGCTCGATGTACAGAAAGTTGAAAAGGCCGAAAACTACTTCCGTGAACACGGCGCCATTTCCACATTCGTCGGCCGCCTCATCACGGTTATCCGCCAACTGATTTCGATTCCGGCGGGCCTTGCGAAGATGAAGCTCGCCCCGTTCACGCTTTACACGTTCCTCGGCGCCGCCATCTGGAACTGCGTCTTAGCATTGCTCGGCTACTTTGCCCACGGCCAGAAGGATATCATCGAAAAGTACAACTCCGAGCTCGCCATCGCGCTGCTCGGCTTCGGCGTACTCTTCATCGGTTACATGGTGTGGAACGCCGTGAAGCCAAAGAAGAAGTGATTAGGGGTTAGGTTTTATCAGTCTTTTACGCAACGGATGGAATAAGCGTTATAAAAATTAAAAGGTGCTGAATTAAAATCCTCATAAATTGCATCCGAGGAATATTTCAAGCTAAAATAAGTTTCACCTCTATTGATGTATCCAGAGGGAAGACCAAAATACGAACTCCAAAAAAAGGCTTCAGAACCGCCATCAAAAGAATAATAAGTTAATGTATTTCCATTTGAAAAATTTTCTGAATCAACATCCACTCTATGCAATTGTCCCGCCGGTTTCGCACAAAAGCCATACTCATCCGTTCCATTGCCATCATTTAACCATCCTTCGCTAGACTTCAACTTTTTTCCAGCAACATCTTCACCACCAACAAATTCAAAAAGCATTTCAAATTCTTCTTTACTTGGCAAGTGCCATCCCTTTGGACAGATTCCGCGAACGGGGTCCACTATTTTGCAATTATTGTAATCAAAGCACCCTTTCCCATTACTCCCAAAAATTCCAGCACCATTGACCGCGGCCCCCCAATAATAAAGCCTTCCATATTTAGAACAGCTATCCGGTTCATTCCCATAGCACCAGCTCGATGAATCCTGATATCCGGCCGGTTCCAAATAGGCATAATTCAAATTCGCCGCCATCCATGTCTGCGTTCCGATAACCACAGTTCTATATTCCTGACTATCGCGAAGATCCAATAATTTATTCTGTTCAGGATAAAATACACTGCTATCTTCAAGAACAACGCTATATTGTACAAAAATCGACGAAGAGGATTCAGTCACATTGGATACGCTAGACGATTGTGCCTCTGACGATGAACTTTCAACCAGTGAAAATCACTTGACGATAGAATCCATGACGAAGACGAGGTTAACACGGCATCACTTATGGAGAACGGCAGACTTGCATACTCAGCATCCGTTGCATTATTGTCAGTACACGCAACAACAAAGAACAACATGCAAAGAAAACCGCAAAGCACAATCTTTTTCATACAGCCTCCACTGTAACTAATATAATTTTCAAAAAGATTGTTTTAATAAAAAAATTTCAATAATCTAAAAATTGCAATTCTTGACGCAGCGGTTGTCCCTAAATTCCGCTTCGAGCATGACCTTGCCGAAACTGTAGCGGTGGTATTTGCCGTTGCGGATGCCACGTTCAAAGTTCATGTCTTCAGACAAAAGTCCCATCTCATCGTAAATTTTCACGACACCGTGAATTTGTCCGTTCTCGTATGGAATCTGGCGACGGATTTTTCCATTTTCGAACCAGTCTTCCGACATGCCGTTTAACGTTCCGTGGCTATACTTCTCACTCGATTTCTTTTTCCCGTTTTCGTAATAGATGATGCTCAAGCCTTCTTCTTCACCATCTTTATAGCCAACCGTTTCGCGAAGTTTTCCGTTTTCATCGAACGAACGGAATACGCCATCCAATTTGCCATTTTTGTAAGGGGCCTCGACCGCCAACTTGCCATTCGGATGGTACGTCAGCGAAACACCTTCACGCACATCGGTTCCCTTTAAAACGGTGTAAATTCTCGACAAGCGACCGTCATCAAACGTCGTGCGAACCGTATCCAGGGCGGCAGAGGCAGCAACGGGCGCCGCTAGAGCAGTGCCACACGTCACTAGACACGAAAAAAACGTTAAAAAAAGCTTTTTCATCGCAATATAATGTAGCATAATCAATTAAGATTATGTATTTTGTGTCCGTCATGCATGTTACTTTTTTAAATCCTCCTTTTCACCCGATGTTCAGTCGGGAATCTAGATCCCCATGTGTTACGAAGTCCAGTACGCTTTACTGGCCCATGTTTTTGAGCTATGCTGCCGGCGTTTGTGAAGCTGACGGCAACGAAATCCAGCTGATTGACAGCCCCGCCATGGAACTTGACCTCGCGCAGACGCTCGAAGGCATCAAAAAGTTTGGCCCGGAACTTGTCATTTGCAGCACCAGCACCCCGAGTATTTTGAACGACCTCAAGGTGGTCCACGCGATCAAGCAAGAAATGCCGAACGTGAAGGTCGCCATCATGGGCACGCACGCGACCGCCGAGCCACTCGAATCCATGGAGATGGAACCGTCTCTGGATTTTGTGGTGATTGGCGAAGCCGACTACACCTGCCGGAATCTCGTCCGCGCTCTCCGTGGCGATGGCGCTCCCGTCGGTCAGTTTGCAGGGCTTGCCTACCGCACCGCCGAAGGTAAGGTTGACTTCCAGCCCGAAGGCCCGAAAATCGAAAACCTGAACGAAATCCCGTGGGTCTCCAAAGTCTATCGCAAGCACCTCTACAGCTGCTACAAAAAGTATTTCTACGGTGCAAACCTGAATCCGCTTATCGTGATTCTCAGTGGCCGCGGTTGCCCGAACCACTGCAGCTACTGCGTGATTCCGCAAACGCTCAACGGTCACAAGTTCCGCCGCCGCGATCCGAAGGACGTTGTCGATGAATTGCAGTACATCAAGGACAATTTCGAAGATTTAGGCGAAGTCTTCTTCGAAGACGATACGTTTACCGCAAGCCACGAACACGTGCGCCAGATTTGCAACTTGATTCTCGAACGCGGTCTCAAGATTACGTGGAGCTGCAACGCCCGCGCCGATGTTCCGCTCGATTTGCTCAAGCTCATGAAGAAGGCCGGTGGCCGCGAAATGTGCGTGGGCTTTGAAAGTGCAAGCCCCGAGGTTCTCGAAAAGATCCACAAGGGCGTGAAGAACACGGACAAGGCGATTGAATTTACGAAGAACGCCCGCAAGGCAGGACTCCTCGTTCACGGTTGCTTCATGGTCGGTAACCCTGGCGACACGCCGGAAACGCTCCGCATGACGCTCGACTACGCCAAGAAGCTGAACCCGAACACGGCGCAGTTCTACCCCATCATGGCATACCCCGGCACCGAAGCCTACAAGGAAGCTCTCGAAAGCGGAGCGCTCAAGTCCAAGGACTACAGCCAGTGGCTCGACAAGGACGGTTTCCACCGCACCACGATCCAGCGTGGTGAACTCACCAGCCAGGCTCTCGTCGATTTCTGCGACAAGGCCCGCCGTGAATTCTACCTGCGTCCGAGCTACATCATCCGTCAGGGCATCATGGCCATCAAGAACCCGCGTGAACGTTACCGCGTCTTCCGTGGATTCGGCACGCTCGTGAAGCACTTGTTCAGAAAGCACGGTGAGCTCGCTCCCGTTGCAAGACAGGCGCCGACGATTAAGGAATAGAGTGCTTCGCTCGCGAAAATTGAAATTTGGCGGTGAAATTGCGAATTTTTCGTTCATTTCACCGCCACTTTTGAAGTTTGTCTGTAAGATTTTGGACCAAAACGCCGTAATGTCGCATTTTGTGGCGGTGATTTTCAGCATTTTCGTCCATTTTCACCGCCAGAAAACGCCTCGTGAGCCCTGCAAAAGCCGCCAACGCCTTATTTTAGCATGTACAAACTAATTTTTGGCGGTGAAATCGCGATTTTTTTGTTCATTTCACCGCCACTTTTGCACTTTTTGACCTTCGCCTCGCACGTTCTGCCCCCCAAAACGTCACACCAGCTGTTCAAGTATTTTTTCCACCATCATGGAATTGAGCGGGCGGTCGTGCGTCTCCGTAGTCATCACGAAGTTCTTGCCCAGACAAAAGCCGTTCATCAAGTACATTTCCATCTTGGAGGCCATGTTCTGGCAATACTCCGGCACATCGATCATCCCGAAATGTTCCCAGACAAACTCCTTACGCGTCCGCACGTTCAAGCACGTAAAATCCGGATACACGACAATGCGCTTACAGCCTCGCACTCTCAATTCAGCACGAGTTCCGCCAGCACAGCGATGACCCGCGAGCACTTCACCAGCACCGCGACGCCCCGCGCGAACCTCACCAACACCGCGCGCCACGTCCACATCACACGCCCCCGCATGCAGCAACTCATGCGGAAACTCGTAGCGATAAGGAATTCCCCTGCGGAACAACGCATCCGCAATGATGATTTCGGACTTCGAACGCACGCGCTCGCCCCGCGCCGTCATCAGCACAGGCCCGTCCGCATCGAAATTGCGTCCAGCGTACTTCACCGCACTCCAGTGCTCCACAAAATCTTCATCAGGATACACAAGCGGAGTCACCAGCGAGCGCCGCGCCGGATGCAACTGGGCATACAGGTTTTCTGCAATAGACACATCGTACTTCACCACACACTTTTCCAAAGCTGCACGCAGCCTTTGAATTTCAGCCAGCATTTTAGCGTCGTAATCGCGCTGGGCAATGGCAGACGCAAGCGACATTTTGTCTTCCGGAATATACTCGCCTTTGCGCCCTGTCTTCGCCGTCACGCGAAAATACTGGAACCCGCCACGGTGCGGCGACACATTCAGCACCCCAGTCGGCGCACGCGAAAGCCTTTTTGAAAGCACAGCCTCGACAGACGACAATACTTCAACACGCTCACAAAGCTGCGGCAAAAGACAATCTTTGGACAAATGTTCTACAACTCGTTCCATCAAAACCCCTCAAATTTTATAATGAGCAGAAATAATCTACATTTTAATTTCTAACTTGACCAGTAGAGTTTGTTCTGACGGAAAAACCATGATTTGTAAGAAGTTCGGAAGGGAATGCGATATACGCGCAGAGAAAGCCCTGCGTTGGATGAAATTTTTCTTTCTAAGCCTTCTTGCCTTCGTCGCCATCGCATGGATTGCAAGCTTTTTCTTAAACCCTGAATCAAGAATAGGTTTCGTGGATTTTTGCGCAAGACGGATTCTAGTTGGGGCAACAGGACTCCCCTTTTACCAGCCTTTTACCATTCTATCATTCTTTGTCATCGTTTCGTTATGCATCGCCATTTATAAATGCAGCAAATGGCTAATCCACGCAGAAAAAGAATTGAACCGTGTTTCCAAAGTAAAGTTTGTCCCGTGGGAAGATATCTCCAGCGCATTGATTCTCCCCTTATTCCCTTTTATACACTTTTTCATATTCAAGGAACTGCTCACGCGGCAAAAAGAGACGCTCGACAAGAACAATCTCGAAAGTGCGCTTCCTCCGCAGTGGGCTCTCCCTGGCATACTCGGCGGCGGTATCGCCATCTACGCATCCTTTTTCCTGATGCTAAACAACAGAAACCCCGTCCTCAGCCACATCTCCATCGGATGCTTCATCGCGTTCATCATTTTCCTTTTCAGAAGTTACGTCACTATCATACGCACCATCAACGCAAACACCCGCTCGCTCTATTCTCTGCCGGAAGCCGTTTCCACAGCCGACACACCAACCGACACCTCGCCTACCGACGCATCTAGCGACACAGCAGCCAGCACCGAATCGGACAACGGCATCCAAGCACAAAACAGCGACAAAGCCGAGGCCAACATGATTTGCGAAGAGACCAAACCAGTCAACCCCGACACACAATCGCAAAATTTTCTCGACAAAGATTTTCAAGAGAATGTCCTGCGTGGAAAAAAACTGATTGACAGATCCAAGAAAACGATTTCAATAATACTCAAGGCCGATATACTCTTATTTTTCGTATTCATCACCGGAATCTGTTTGAATTCAGATTTTTTATTAGGTCTATGTTTTTTGGCATACCCAATCCTATCTCTATTGATATTTTTCATGCTCTTTTCGGCGGTATCAATTTATTGTAAATGGCTTTACCACATTTTAAGAAATCTTCGCAAATTTACAGGCACTCATGTTTCACCCAAAATTGCAGTTGTTTACTCATTACTCCCTGGCATTGGACAACTTTTAACATATTTCATCTTCAAAGACATTCTCACTCATCAAAAAGAAGTTCTTGACACACATAGAACAGACACCTCATCAATACCAACAACCACACCCGTATCCCCCCTATTACTAGGACTAGGCTCCCTAATAATATTCATAATCTTTAAAATAATTACATTAGAAACAGTCAAAGAAATTGCAGGCTATGTAGCTTTCATGGCATTCTTTTTTCCCGTTATACCATATTTCTTTATTTTCAAAGTCGTTTTCGATATATTCGCAATCATCACCCTGCTCATCTACATGAAGTTGGTTCAACAACCTATATTGAATGAGAAAGCAATCGCCCAATTGAATATCGGCAACATAAAAGCAACCAATCCTGACAAAGAAATAAATCCAGAAATAAACGGCTCTCCTGCGGAGAATGACGAAATCCCACAAGATAACCCCTAAAGTTTTTCTACATTGACAAGCAGAGGCCAACATGATTTGCAAGAAGTGCGGAAGGGAATACGAAGACGACATGCCGAAGTGCCTGTGGTGTGACGCACCGAACGACAGCAAAGTCAATTCTTCGGGCACAAACCCGGCAGACGGAACCGACCCGGAGGAAGCAGCACCCCTCACGGAATGCGAAGTACGTGGCGATCAGGCGATATATTGGCTTAAGGCTTTCTTTTTCACCAGCCTCGTCATGATTATTTTACCCATAACTGCTATATATTGGGTATCAACAAACACTCCCTTCGACATAGAGTTAGTAGGCATAATTGTATTTTTTTTGCTTTGGCTCGTCCCTCTCTACATATCAGCACTATGCCCAGTGTTAGTCTTGTTATGGCCAGTCATTGCCCTAGCCACTCTTGCTTCATGCATCTTTCTAGTTATTTCCTTATGCAAGTGCGTCTATCACTACTGCGGTTGGCTTCATTTTTCCGAAACAGAACAAAGTCATTTCTCGAAAATGCGGTTTTCACCTGATGTAGCAGTCATCCGCACCGTAATTCCCGTTATTGGTCCTGTCTTTCAATATTTTATTTTCAGGGATTTGCTCGCCCGGCAAAAAGAAGTGCTTGAATGGAATCATCAAGACTGCAGGGACCTTCCCAATTGGCTGCTCCCCGTAATTTCCGTATCCGGCTTTGTGATGCAGTCAGGATTATTGACAATCAGCATTCTCAAGGAGTGGCTTCCAATCGTGTGGTTTGCCAGCGTACTTTCTGGCATTATCCTTTTCGCTAGCTACATCAAAATCATACGCGCCATCAGCGCGAACACCCGCACACTCCTTTCCCCGCCGGAAACCGACACCCCGCCTACCGACGCTCCCAGCGACACCCCGGACTTTCAGCCTGCCGACGCACCCTGCAACACCGCAGCCAGCGACGAACGGAACAACGACACCCCTAGCGACACTCCAAACAACGAACTAGACCACGAAACTCCCGACAACCCGCAGAGGCCAACATGATTTGCAAGAAGTGCGGAAGAGAATACGAAGACGACATGCCGAAGTGTCTGTGGTGCGACACGCCGAACGACAGTTTAACGCCGCAAGAAGACGGAAAAACATCCATGCCGCAGTCTAAGTTTTACTGCGACATTTATAAAGAATCACCTGAAAAGTTCGTCGACTCCGAACTCGAGCAATCTTTTGCCGACAATGTGTATCGCGGGAAAAGTGCCGTTTCATGGACAAAGTTCATGATTGTTATAAATGTCATTCTCTTCATCATAGAAATGAGAACAATAAATGACATTTATGCAGGCTTAGAAGGGGCCAAGCAAAGCATCCCACTATCTACTGAATTTTATATAGCCCTGTTTACTTTAATTGCATTCCTTATTTTTGCAGCAATACCTCTTTGTGTATTTTTATACAAGAACTGGCTTTGGATTTACCATGCGCAAAAAGAACAATGCAAATTTACAGAATCATTCTTTTCTCCTTGGGGAGCCGTCTTTTGCTATTACCTCCCTCTATTAAATTATTTTGTATTTAAAGATTTATTTAAAGGTCAAAAAGAAACTTTAACCATTTTTAGAGCACCACCCGCATCGGTTCCAAACAAGGCGCTCACATGTTTCTTTATCATTAACATTTTAATGCCCATCAGCAACATACTTTCGTATACCAACGGACAAAACATATTATTTTCATTCCTAAGCACCGTGACATGGATTATTTTTATCGTTTGCAACATAAAGCTTATCAGAGCCGCAACTGCAAACGAACAAGCCATGCACGACCTGCTGTACAACAACATGATAAACCGCAAAGCCGATGAAATCGTTGCACAGCGAGATAAGGATTAGACAGAGTTTAGAACTTACTTTGCTTTTGATTTCTTTTTCCGCTCACGCCGTGCAGCAACAGCCGGGCGTATCATCGTCGCAATGTTCATCGCCGTTCCTATCAAGATAAGGAAACTGGCGCAGTACAGCCCTATACCCGCTTCAATTTTCAATAGCGGGATTCCAAGCGTATCCCCGACCTGCGATAGCTTCATCAAAAGCGACCATAGCGAAACCATCGACAAAAGTCCCATTACCGTCGATGCAAGAGGAACGAACAGCGAAAAAACGGCGGCAAGGAAAATCGCAACGAGGATTCCGTACAAATGACGAATCGGTTCCATTTTCGGGTAATTCGGCATCTGCGTCTTGAAATGATCCAAGATTTTCGGATTTTCCTTGACCATTCGGTGCATCTGCCCAAGAGCCGCATCCGACAAAGACTTTTCCAAATCGACACCTGACGCAATCTGATAGAACGTTGCCTCGGCAATCGGCTTGCTGTCTTCTTTCACAGAACAGGAAACATTTGCCAACGGCATCAGCAATGCCAGAAATACAAGCAAATACGGAAGCGCAGTCAGCTTCTTGAAAAGACTCATATCCTTGCTAGACTTTTTCATTTTTTATAATCCGGAATTATGCGATGAAGCGGGAACGCGCAACGGAATCCGATATAGTCAGCCCAATAGCGAGGATCTTCATCATCTCTTGCCGTCATGTTCAATTTCTTTGCCTTGTCCTTCCAAGAACCACCCTTCAAAACCTTATTCGTTCCCAAGTAAGAACCGGTCGGATTCGAATCCTCGATTTTAAAGGTAATGGCAAAGTAGTTATCAAGAGTCCATTCGGCAACGTTCCCCGACATATCGTAAAGTCCCAAGGAATTCGGGGTCTTCGTAGCCACATCATGCGGGCCGTAAGCAGAGTCCTGCTTGCCAAGCTTCATAGAATTTTCTGCGAACACGGCATACTTGTTCACGCTCATGACGTCATCCGATGTCCAAAGAGTCCCTTCGTTGGCGCCGGCACGCCCTGCAAATTCCCACTGCGCTTCGGTCGGCAATTCGCCACCGAGAATTTTGCAGAAATACTGGGCCTTTTCCCAAGTAATGCCTTGAACAGGTTTTTTGGGGCCCTTGAACATGGAGCGGTCTTCATAGCGAGATGCAGAATCTATGGTCTCCATCGTCTTCTTGAAGAATTCCTGCGTCACTTCGGTTGTATGAATTGCAAACGGAGACATCGAGACGACCTTTCCACGGAAGCGGAATGAACCGGAATCGATAATAGCCACCACACCGCGAGTAGCGTGCTCAATAATCTTGTCGGAAACTTTCGAAGAATCCTTTGCCGTCGAAGAAGAACTGGCTACCGAGGACGAGGGAGCGTTCTTAGCGGCCAACCAATCGCGCACTTCCTGTTCTGACGCCACATACGACGGCAGAATAAATTCACCCTCGCCAACATAGAGATTCAAGCCTATGCGGAAAGCAACCTTGTCAAAACGGTATTGGTAACGACCGAGAATATCGCCTTCCTTATAAACCCACACGGGCTTGTTGTTCACAAGGAACAACGTCGTCACAAGGGACGGATCGTTCGCTTTTATTTTAGCAACAAGCGAATCCATCGGATAATCTTTGACAACGCCCTTCCAGATGACATGTATTCTGTCGCGTTCCGAGCCAAAAGTCAGTTTCAAAGTATCGATTTTAGTCGGTACGGTCGGGACCACAATCGCAGCCTTTGCCGTCGTGTCCGCCACCTTTGCGGTCGAATCGGCAACCTTCGCGGTCGTGTCAACGACAGCTTTCGCCGTAGAATCAGCGACCTTCGCAGTCGTATCAACAGCAACTACATCCGAATCCACTTTTTTGACGGCAGGTTCGACATTCAAGACAACAGCATCCTTCGAGATCGTCTCGACAGCACTCGGCATCAAGTTCACTTGCACCGGAAGAGCCTGAAGACTATCCAACTTTGCGCGAATCGCCTTGGAAATGACATTGACGGAGCTCAATTTTTTGCTACGCCATATTTTTTTAGCTTCGTTGCGCTTGAGATTGTAGTGTGAAACATAATTGCGGTAATCCGTGCTTTTTTCAGCAAGGCCCACAGAATCTGCAGCCAGCATTGTCGGATAAGCTTTAGAAAATTCCGTCGTATCGACGCGCTGGACGTTCTTATCGACTTCAGCAGAATACTTGTCATAAAGTTGTTCCGCTTCTTCCACAGTCTTTACGGAATCCACCTGATCAAGCGAAACACCTAAGTTCACCGATATCGCCGCACTGGAATCCAAAGCAGGAAATTCCACTTTAAACGTCAGCAAGTCACCGGCTTTCAAAGTCCCGATATCAACGTAGGGCAACTTGTCCGGAGCACTGAACGCGAACATGTAAATTCCTTCCTTCGCCGGATAGAACTTTCTAGTTCCGTTCTTCATATTCGCGTTATAAGAGATAATTTCCAGATTTTTCTCATCGGACTGGACTTGCACCATTCCCGGATGAGCGCTTTCCTTGAGCGTTTGCCACTTTCCGTTTTTCACGAACAGGAGCTTTGAAACCCGGGACGAATAAATATTTTCGGAATCGAAATAAATGTCGGCTTCATCCTGGAAAGCCTTGTACTGGCGGGATGCATACAGCCTAAGGCCAACGACCTCACGGACGCCCAAGTGGTTTTCCTTCAGATTGAAAGCATGGAGATTCTTATATTCCTCCGGCTTGGCTTGACCCGAGAACCAAAGATATTCCTTCACCGACTTTTTCTGGCGGAGATAAAGTTTGTTCGCTTGCAACGGGAAAACAGGTTCCTGCGAGAATGCTACAGCGCTATCCAGTTCAATAGCCGTCGTGGACGAAGGATCCAGGAGACTGCCAACTTTGAAATTCTCCGGCAGCAGTTTGAAGTTCTGATCTTCATCAGCCATCGTGAGTGCCGGGACCAGCAACAAAAGCGGAAGCAATCTGGAAAATGTCATAAGCTCTCCTGTCTTTATAGGAACCTTCTTGTCTAGAAAAAATAATTTCTTCTTAGAAAATATGTTCTAAACTTTTAACGAATTAACACCCATTTCAAGCAAGTATCCCCCATTTGCACCGCCAACGGGTCCCAATTCGACCTTCCAGTCCGCCAAACGGATAATATCGGGGTGATGTTCAATGACAATGACCGTATCGCCACGAGCCGAAAGTCGGCGCAAGAGGTTCCACAGAATTTGAATATCCTTGAGATGGAGGCCCGTCGTCGGTTCGTCGAGCAAATAGACCATTTCCGTCGCCGGACGGCGGCAGAGTTCCGCGGCAAGCTTTAGTCGCTGAGATTCGCCGCCCGAAAGCGTGGTAACCGGTTGTCCAAGTTTCACATACGGGAGGCCCACATCGCGGAGGCATTCCAGCTTCGGTAAAATCTTCGGCTGATCCTTGAAGAACTCACAGGCTTCCACGACACGCATGTCGAGCACGTCGGCAATGTTCTTGCCCTTGAACGTGACCGTGAGCGTTTCCTGGTTATAGCGTTTGCCACCGCAAGCTTCGCACGTTTCCCAGATGTCCGAGAGGAAGTGCATTTCGACAGCGATGGCGCCACGGCCTTCGCAAACGGGGCACCGGCCACGTGCGAGGTTGTAGCTGAAACGGCCATAGTCAAAGCCCTTGACCTTGGATTGTTCGAGTTTGGAGAACAGCTTGCGAATATCGTCAAAGACTCCAGTGAAACTCGCCGGCGTACTGCGCGGCGTACCCGAAATCGGGCTCTGATCGACGAGCAGCACTTCGCCGCTCTGCTTTTTGCGACCACGCGCCTGGAACTTCTTTTTGAGCGCCGGGAAAATTTCATCCACGACAAGGGAACTCTTGCCCGAGCCCGAGACGCCACAGACAACGCTTACCGCTCGCTTCGGGAATTTTACGGACAAGTTTTTAAGATTATTCGCATTGAGGTTCTTGAACTCGTAGAATTCCGTATCATCCGTAATGCGCACCGGTTCCAGCTGGTTTGCCACCGGCGTAGAATACGTGAGGAACTTGACCGTCTCGCTACGCGGGAAACGCTGCAGCGCATAGGGTTTCGCAAGTTCTGTTGGACTTCCTTCGGCCACGACTTCGCCGCCAAAGTCGCCCGCCCCCGGGCCCATGTCGATAATGTGGTCTGCGGCCTGCATCATCTTGAGGTCATGTTCCACGACGACGAGCGTGTTGCCGAGGTCACGCAAGCGGTACAGCGTGTCCAAGAGTTTTGCGGTATCGCTTTCGTGGAGGCCCACCGTCGGTTCGTCCAGTACGTACAAGACGCCTTCGAGGCCGCTACCGATTTGGCTTGCCAAGCGGATGCGCTGGGATTCACCACCCGAGAGCGTGTCGCCCGCACGGTCAAGGCCAATGTAGCCAAGCCCCACACTAATCAAAAAGTCCAAACGGCCGATGATTTCGCGGAGGAGCGGCGCGGCAATTGTCGTCTTGCTTTGGATGGATGCAGACGTCGCATTTTCTTCGTTCGCGAAATCGACTTTCGCAAACCAGTCGCGGGCTTCGGCAATGCTCATGTGATGCACGTCCATAATGTTCTTGCCCAAGATGCGCACCGCCAGATATTCGGGCTTCAAGCGTTCGCCGTGGCAGTCGGGGCATTCTTCGCCATCCTTGAAGTGACCAAGGCCGAGGCACGTTTCGCAGGCGCCCCAGTGCGTGTTGAAGCTGAAATGTTTCGGATTGAGCGCCGAATCCATGTACCAGCCGCATTCCGGACAACCCGGCTTTTCGCTTGCCGAGAGGCGTTCCTCGCCATCGCAATCCACGTACAAAATGCCGTTACCGTCGCGGTAGCCACGTTCAAACGCTTCAACGAGGCGAGCACGATTTTCTTCTTTGACTACCACGGAATCGACCACGGCGAGCAACTGCTTTTCGCGTGTCGGGACTTTCGGCAGCGGGAGTTCCACGAGCTTTTTGCCAAGATACGCCTTGCGATAACCCTTTTCTGTGAGAATCTTGGACAACTTAATTTCGTCCTTGATTTCGAACGGGGCAAGCACCGTCACCATCTTGTTGAGGTCGCGGTCAAACGCAAACTGCATCAAGTCGCCAGCCGCGTATGAACTCACAGGCTTTCCGCATTCCAAGCAATGAGCCGTACCGACGCGGGCCCACAAAATGCGGAAGTAGTCGTAAATTTCCGTGAGCGTCGCGACCGTACTGCGCGGGCTCTTGCTGGCGCTCTTCTGGTCAATCGCAATCGCAGGCGCCAAGCCCGAAATGGAATCGATGCTACCACGGTCGGGGCGACCCAAGAATCGGCGGGCATACGTGCTGAGGGTTTCCACAAAGCGGCGCTGCCCTTCGCTAAAGAGCGTATGGAACGCGAGACTCGACTTGCCCGAGCCCGAAACGCCCGTAATCACGGTGAGCTTGTGGCGCGGGATCGTCACGTCGATGTTCTTGAGGTTGTGCTTGCGCGCTCCATGAACTTCGATATCGAGCGAGTAATCTTCGCCCTTTTCGTCCGTGCGGTCAAAATGCTTGTTTTCGCCATGCTTTTTCGCCAAGACCGGAGCCAAGTAGCGCCCCGTCTCCGACTTTTTGCATTTGGCAATTTGTTCGGGAGTTCCCGTGGCGATAATGCGGCCGCCGTTCACGCCCGCATCCGGGCCAAGGTCAATAATCCAGTCCGCGCACTTGATCACATCGAGGTTGTGTTCAATCACCACGACGCTGTTGCCGAGACTACGCAAACGGTTCAAGCATTCGAGCAATCGGCGGATATCTTCAAAGTGCAAACCGGTCGTCGGTTCGTCGAGCAAGTAAAGCGTCTTGCCCGTGCCCGGACGGCGCAGTTCCGAAGCAATCTTCACGCGCTGCGCTTCGCCGCCAGACAGCGTTGTCGAGGGTTGCCCCAGCGTCAAATAGCCAAGGCCCACTTCGCAAAGGAGCTTGAGCGGTTCAGCAATTTTCGGAATGTCCTTGAAAAATTCAGCAGCATCGGCAATGCTCATGTCAAGAACTTCAGAAATGTTCTTGCCTTTAAAATAAACTTCACGGGTCGCTTCGTTAAAGCGCTTGCCATCGCACACATCGCAAGTGACTTGCACGCTCGGCAAAATGTGCATGTCGATGACCTTCACGCCAGCGCCTTCGCAAGCGTCACAACGGCCACCCTTCACATTAAAGCTAAAGCGGCTCTTCGTGTAGCCTCGCACCTTACTTTCTTCCATACCCGCAAACAAATCGCGGATATCGTCCCAAATTTTAGTATAAGTTGCCGGGTTACTGCGCGGGGTGCGTCCAATCGGCGTCTGGTCAATTTCAATGACCTTGTCAATGTTTTCGAGACCTTCCAAATGGTCAAACTTGCCGACCGGTTCTTCGGAATTGTAGAATACGCGAGCAAGTTCGCGGCGCAAAATTTGGTTGATGAGTGTACTCTTGCCCGAACCCGAAACGCCCGTCACTACGGTAAACGCGCCACCCAGCGGGATTTCCACGTCGATGTTCTTGAGGTTGTTTTCGCAGGCGCCGCAAACCTTGAGCTTCGGCGTATTCTTGTCAATCTTCATGCGCTGCGACGGGATTTCAATCGCCTTGCGACCGCTCAAGTACGCGCCCGTGAGCGAAGACTTGTTCTTTTCCAGCTCTTCGACCGTGCCTGCCGCCAAAATGCGACCGCCCTCGACTCCCGCGCCAGGGCCCACGTCAATAACGCAGTCCGCATGGCGCATCGTATCCTCGTCGTGTTCCACGATGAGAAGGCTATTGCCTTGGGCTCGCAAGCGCTCGAGCATCTCGAGCAACTTATCGTTGTCGCGTGGGTGCAGCCCGATACTCGGTTCATCAAGCACATAAAGCACGCCCTGCAAGCCTGCTCCCACAGCACTTGCGAGCCTGATACGCTGCGCCTCGCCGCCCGAAAGCGTCGAAGCCTTACGGCTAATATCCAAATAACCAAGGCCCACCGCCTTCAAGAATCCAAGGCGCCCGCGGATTTCCTTGAGCACTTCGCGACCGATGCGCTGTTCCTTTGGCGATAGTTTTAGCTTGTCAAAAAACTCGACAGACTTTTCGACGGACCATTCCGTCATTTCGCAAATGTTGTGACCGTGGAAATCGACTGCCGCTGCAATCCGATTGATTCGCGTGCCATGACATTCCGGACAAACGCCAATCTGCATGTACTTTCGGAAGTGGTAAATATGCCACATGTCCCAAAGTTCCTGCATAATCGTCACCACGCCGCGTTCGCTCCCGCTCGGAGTCCCGTACAGCACGGCATCCTGTTGTGCCTTCTTGAGCTTGTTCCACGGCGTATCGAGCGAAAAGTGCATTTCGTTTGCAATCGTGCGCAAATTGCGCCAGCCAAAATCGCTAAAGATGATGCAGCCGTCATCCTTCTTTTGCGGAGCCAAGCAGCCCTGCTTTAAGGACAAACTCGGGTCAGGCACAATCAAGTTCATGTCAAATTCGCAACTTTCGCCAAGACCGCGACAAGCCGGGCATTGACCCTTCGGGTCATTAAAGCTAAAGAATCGCGGTTCGAGTTCCGGGATAGAAATTCCGCACTTCGGGCAAGCGAGCTGAGTACCCTGCAAGCGGTATTCTTCCTTCGCATTAGCACCCTGCGACGCATCCGCGGCACTTTCCGAGCCCGCAGCTTCCGGCGCCGTCAACAAAAACGAAACGAGCTTTCCGTCCGTGAGCTTCAAGGCGCCTTCAATGGCCTCACGCAAACGGCTCATGTTCTTGCGTTCGAGCGTCAAGCGGTCAATCACCACTTCAATCGTGTGCTTCTCGTAGCGCACCAACAGCGGCACTTCTTCGAGCCTGTAAATCGTTCCATCCACACGCACGCGGACAAATCCGTTTTCCTTGAGTTCCGCCAGCTCCTTGCGGTATTCACCCTTGCGCTCCTGCACAATCGGCGCCATCACCAAAATCTTTTTATTCTCGTCGCTAGCGTACAAGTTATCGACAATTTGATCGACGGATTGCGCTTGAATCACCTTGCCGCACTTGGGGCAATGCGGAACGCCGAGACGCGCAAACATCAAGCGGTAATGGTCCAAAATTTCGACCACCGTCCCCACCGTACTGCGCGGGTTCCGGTTCACCGTCTTCTGGTCAATCGAAATCGTCGGCGAAATTCCGCGAACGCTTTCCACGTCCGGGTGCTTCATGCGCCCGATGAACTGGCGTGCATACGCCGAAAGCGACTCCACAAAGCGGCGCTGCCCTTCCTGGAACACCGTATCAAAAGCAAGGCTCGACTTGCCCGAGCCCGAAACGCCCGTGACCACGACAATCGAGTCGCGGGGAATCGTCAAATCGACATGGCGGAGGTTGTGTTCATGAGCATCGCGGATTTCAATAGATTTCGTCATGACCGCAAATATAGAAAAAGACGGCAAAGCCGTCTAAGAAATAGTGAACATTTGGATAGAAGTTTAAGGACTATGTAGAACTTTAATGTTGAAGCACCGTCCGATGTTTAAAATTTTAAACAAAAAGGACTTTAAAAGGGCTTTTGGCGAATCGACAGGATTCGATGGCACTTAAAAGCACGGTTCTTGTCAACATTCCATTAACAACACAAAAGTTCTACTTATCCAAGTCCATTTGTTTTTTAATATACTTGTTTTTGGAAAAAAAGTTTAAGCACTAATAAAAAAGTTTCTATGTTAATTATTAGGAGTTAAAAACATGAAAGTTGTTATTACTGGATACAATACTTGTTGTCTAAATACTGCTGGAGGAGTGCAAACCAGAATTCGGCAGATTTATAGTAGACTTGCATTAAAAAAAGATGTCAGTGTTGAGTATTTCTGTCCGATGACCACAAAACTGGATGATTGTGACATTCTGCATTTGTTTAAGCTGGAAATTGAATATGTTAGGTTGATTTATTGTGCAAAGAAAAAGGGTGTTAAAGTTGTGCTTTCTTCTATAGTTCCATTGTCTAAAGGATGGAAAGTTGATTTGAAAAGAATTCTTTTTAAACGGTTGCCAATACGAAGTGCGAATAAAATAATGTTTGAAATAATGGATCTTGTAGATTTCATTATCGTTGAAACAGAACAAGAACGGAGCTTTATCCACAAACACTTTAAAGTCTCAAACGGAAAGATTGCAGTTATCCCAAATGGAATAGATCCGTTTGTTTTTGAAGGGAATCAGATTTTTGATAAAATTGGTGGCCGCAAAGACTATGTTTTGCAAGTGGGTAGAGTTGATGCAAATAAAAACGTCCGTAATGTCATTAAAGCATTGAAAGGCTCTGGCATAGATTATGTTGTTATTGGAGGAGGCAATTTTGGGAATTCCCAATATTATAAAGATTGCTTGAAAGAAGCTGCAGATGATGAACACATCCATTTTCTTGGGTGGGTTGATAGCGAATCAGATCTTCTTAAGTCGGCCTATGCAAATGCGAAAGTTCTTGTTCTCTCGTCTTTCCAAGAAACATTTGGACTGGTTGTTCTTGAAGCTGGTGCTGCAGGATGTAATCTTGCTTTAACAAAGTGGTTGCCCATTACTGATTTTAAATCTTTGGAAAATTGCTGGCTTTTTGATGCTAATAGTGTTGAAGATATTCGAGCTAAGGTTGTGGCTGCGTTTTCAGCAGATCGAGATAAATTTACACAAAAGAAAATTTTAGAAGAATTTTCATGGGATAAAATAATTGATTCACACATTTCTGTATACAATAAATTGATTAATCATGCTTAAGTTTGTTGCAAAAAAAAAATAAAGTCTTTTTACAGAAACTTGAAGTGGTATGGTCAAACTTTGTTTGTATGCCATCGATTAAAGATGAAAAACGTCATGAGCCTTGATGATGCTGATGCTACGTATATGGTTCTGACACCTCATGCTGATGATGAATGGATTGATTGCAGTCAAATAATCCGTAAGATGAAATCTGTACGGTAACAGGTTGTCTATGGACAACGATAAAGAACTGTTCTAACTACTTCTTCGAAAGCACAGGCCAATAAGTTTCCGGCTTTTGGTTCAGATAAGTGAGGCGCGTCCAGGTATCATCGCGGAAACAGCCGCCGACCATGAGCTCGTCGAGCTTGCCCGTAAAACCGCCCACTTCAAAGTAGGCGCGGACGCCGACAGAATCGCTCCTGTCAGAGGGTTCCAGCGAGAAGGCGACCTTCGTATCATCCCAGTCTGATTTTTCCAGCGAGACCGAAACCTTCGCATCGTTCACGTAGAACACCGTCTGTTCAAACGCACGCCTGCTAAACGCCACGTATGTCCATTCACCCGCCTTGATCCCGTCCATACCCGAAGCCCAAGAAACCTTGTAGCTTGCGGTATCGAGCGCATCGGACGAATCAGCGACATGGTAGACTTCAACGACAAATCCCTTTTCGGGAACATAGAGCAGTGCGTATTCCTTTGCCTTCTCGAAGATGGTCTGTTCCTTGTCGAGCGCATCGAGTTCCACCCACGTTGAGAAGCAGAAGTATCCATCTTCCTCAAACGACATATTCACTTCGCGTGTCGTATCCACCTTGGCGGATTTCTTGACATAGAACGAGCCAGCGGAATCCATTTCAATTCCAATTCCGACAACGCCTTCAGTTATCGCATCGGCATCGACCGAGCCAAAAGCCGTCCCCTCAAAGTACCCCATCTCGGCATAATCCGTCTGGGGAGAAAGCGGATAACCAAAATGCCACACAAGCGAATAGCTGCGGTTCGTTGGAAACACATCTAGTGCGTAAAGAGGGTCCTGCAAACCTTCATAAACAAGCTCTAGCGAATCACTGACATTCAAGGAATCTACGCGAACCCAGACGATTATTTCCCCTAACTTTCTATCAAAACCTTCATAGTTAATCGGGAGTTTACTGCTACGACTTCCATCTTTCGAGAATGCCAACTCATCAAAAAAGACGAGACAGGCAAATACGTGCAGACAGAAAGCGCGATAACCACCGGCGACCGCACATCGAGACTCGCACTACGCGGGTTCCACCAGCATTGCCTAAAACTTGCCGCCGATTCCATCGACCGCGACCCACCGGGATCACGCCATGTTTCCGGACTCACGCTCGGGATAAGCCAAGAAGGCTACGAACGCATCGTAGAACGCATCAACGCATTCCGCAAAGAAATCGCCCTCATCGCCGAAGAAGACGCAAGTGCAGACAAAGTATTCCAACTGCAATTTGCACTGTTTCCCGTCGGCGGGAAGAACGACGATTCCGGAAAATAAGGCGCATTTCCGTAAACGGAGCCCCGCTCTTGACGATTGGGGCAATAGGCACTAGAATTTCAAACGCAAGACAATCGCATTCTCGAAGTAATCGGGATTTGCACCCAACCTCCAAAGCGACGAACCGTAAGCGAACAAGTTCGGACGCGCCTGACGGAGAATCGCCGCCGCAGTCGCCCGCAGATACCCGGCCTTGCTCTTGGAGCGAATTCCCTTGAATACCTTTCCAGGATCTTCGATAGAAACGCTAATGGCGTTATGGTCATGAGGATTGTAGGGTTCCGCCTGCACTTTGGATGCAAGCGAAGCATAGAGTTCATAACGCTTTTGCCCGACCTTGGAAAAATCGTCGGCAAAGTGAGCCGCCACAGCACCGTCAATCGCATCATCGACCTTTTCAAGCGAAGAAACCCATGGATGGTTTGTCGCCCCAACAATTCCGATGGTGAAATCAAAATGGCGTTTTTCCGCAAAATAGCGGACAAACATTTCTTCAAAGGATTCCTTTTGCGGTTCTGGCTTGAGCGCGCCACGGGCAGCAGCAAAGAGAATCGACGACACATCCGTCTCGCCGGTAGAAATCATCGCGTTCGCCTTGTAGACATGTTCAAATCCGGAGTCACCGCGTAGACCGCCAAAGACGTTCACGAAAAGCGCCTCGGCGGCAATCGGTTTCACGATATGCAGCACAAGCGGCAAAAAATTCGCAAACACCGTAGAGCGGCGACGCAAGAGTTCGGCAAGCAAAAGCCCATCGCGTTCGCGGACGGCAAGCAAAATCGCCCCGACATGCAGCAAGAACGAATACTGCCCCGCATCCATATTTGCGATTTCGGCTGGCAAATAAACGCTGATTTCAACCTGCAATTCACGAGGCAAGTAAGAATACCACGAAGGCGTAAAGTAGGCGCTCCCCTCGACGCACTGCATCTGGGCAAGTTCATCGGCCTCGGGGTTCGATTCGCCCGCATAATCGAGAATTCCCGTCTCGCTACGGGTAAAGGAATAAATGTCTGTGCCCTTAGGCGTTTCAATTTTGACGTAGAAGGTTTCGTTAGCCATTGTCGGCCTCCTTTTTTGAGGTTTTCAATGGTAATATAGGTTTAAGTTGTGTCACAAAATGACATTTTCAAGACAAGACCGGAATACGTGGGTAAAAAAGAACCCATCCCTTGCCAAGAAAGCTCCGTTTAGCTATATTCACCCCGCTATCTAGCTATGGGGATATAGCTCAGTTGGTAGAGCGACAGGTTCGCAATCTGTAGGTCATGGGTTCGACTCCCACTATCTCCACGCAAAAGAGGCAAGCATCAGCTTGCCTCTTTTGTTTAGCACCGATACAAGAATCTCATCCCTCAAAGCTGCGAAGCAGCGACCTCACACCTCATGACCTCTAAATATCCCACTTGGCACCGAGTTTCAACTGGGTACGCGTATAGCTTTCGGTGTATTTCTCTTGGTAATATTGGGGCAATTCATGGCGCTTATACTTGCGGTCCAGTCCAAGATAAAAATTCATCTTCCAATATTGCCACGAGACCGTTAACCCGCACGAGCCATCGAACTTTTTAATTTTCTTATATTCTCCATCGGGGCCACCGACGGCAAAGCCATAGAACAAACTCACATTCGCTTCAACCGCGATGCGGTTCTTAAACTTGTATGAAATCCTAGGACGGAAAACAGGTCCGAGCCAAGATCCTAAAGTCTGGCGGAAAACAAGACTTTCTATCGAGGGCTCATCCAGCAGGGGTGTCGCCCCATAAGACAACTCATAAGCATCCTTCGACTGGAGGTATTCATCATAAGCTTGGTTATACGCATTTATCGACTGATCAAGCGCCACATAATCAAAAGCAGAGTCAGCCTCGAACTTTGCACCTAGATAAACCGTCCCGTTCAACCCCTCGGCAACAGTCCTGTGCCACGAAGCATAAAACGCAAACGACATCGGTCCCGATGTTCGGTAAAACGCCCACGCCACTGTGCCTATGCGCTGTTTCTCGAATCGGTACCAATCCTTTTCAAACCAAAGCAAAAAATCGGACGAAAGTTCCTCGCCCTCGATATTGAAATCGTAACCCACATCCAGGAGTATTCCACGCCCCATAAGCGTGTATTCCAATCCAAGGACCAGATTCCAGTCATTCGTATCGAGCAACGGCATGTTATCGTTATTCAAAAAGTAATCGGCCTGTACAGATGCGGCAAACGTATGCGCCCACGCCCCGACCTCGTAATCGACATATGGGTTCACGTTCAAGAAAAGGTCCCCGCCTTTTTCCCCTTCGTCCATGCCGGTCTCTTTGTAGTGCAGTCCATAGAGTCCAAGTTCGCCCGCCACATGGAACTCCCACGACGATTCAGCTTTGCCCAAACCCGCGGAATCACCGTCCGTATCGCCTAAAGCCGCCTTGTATTCGCGGATAATCTCTTGAATTTCTTCAGTATATTCGCCCGGCAGTGCGGCAGCATCTTCGAACGCCTTGAGTGCAGCAGGAATATCGCCTGCCTCTTCGGCCTTCATGGCACGATAATATGCTTCCTCCTGCGTCTCGGCAAAGAGCGCAGTCGCAAGCATCACCAACATCAAACAGAACAAACGTAACATTACTTTCTCGGGAAATCTCCCTTATTTCCAGCCAAACGGCTTAACAGGTCGAACCTTCGTTTTTTTCACGTGTTCATACGGATTGAACGGATGTACCGGTTCTTTAACGTTTTTGCCATCGGGACGGCCCATCGGTACCATAGGAGCTCCAAACGGAGGGAACCCATGAGGACCTTTTATTTGTTCGTTCTCGTCCATTTTCTGTTCACGGACAAGTTCATCCTTTGGCTTATCGATTTTCTTTTCGATAGGCGGAACGGGCATTTCCAAGGCAGAAGACTTCACGGACGCTTCGCGCATCTCGTTCTTTTCGAGAGCAGTCTTGTTTCTCAAGTCCTTGAGAATCTGTTCGCGGGCGGCACGGCGTTCTTCACGCAGTTTCTGCCAATCCACGTTTTCTTTTTCCGAGAACTTCGGAACGTTGCTCAAAGCCTCACGGGCTTCGACTGGCGTCGGAACGCTCGCTTCTGGACGAGATTCCATATCGCCTGCCATTGCGGTTGCAGCCATCACCGCAGATGCCATTACGATTTTTTTCATGACCACACTCCTTACATTGAGTTTCAACATTTTGCTAAAAACTCCTATACCCTAAAATCTTCTTTCTTCAAGTTCAAACGTTCCATAATTTCGCGCAGCACCTTGCGGTCAATACCAAGGATGGTCGCCGCCAATGTGAGGTTCGCGTTGGCATCCTTGAGCGCATGGGAAATCACTTCACGTTCGACTGCTTCGCGGGCTTCCTTGAGCGTGCGCGGCGAAGCCTTCGCTTGAACCTGCACATCGTCCAGCCCCAAATCCTTAGGCTGAATCACGCCATGTACCGCCTGAACCAGACCTTTCTGGATGCGATTTTCGAGTTCGCGCACATTACCCGGCCAATGGTAGCCGAGCAGCGCTTTTTCGGCATTGCGGCTCAAGTGGAATTTACCGCGTCCGTATTCTGCACCATAACGTTGTATAAAATTTTCCGCCAACAGCACCACGTCCTGACCACGATCCCGAAGCGGCGGGAGTTCCAGCGGTAACACCTGAATGCGGAAGTACAAATCTTCGCGGAAACGCTTTTCGCGAACAGCATCTTCCAAATCGACATGAGTAGCACTGATAACGCGCACGTTCACCGGAATTTCGCGGTTGTCGCCCACACGGGTGATGTGCTTTTCCTGCAGCACGCGCAAAAGTTTCACCTGCATATTGAGCGGGAGTTCGCCGATTTCGTCAAGGAAAATCGTACCGCCATCGGCTTCTTCAAAAAATCCTTTCTTGTTTTCAATCGCACCCGTAAACGAGCCCTTCGCATGCCCGAACATCAGCGATTCCATCAAGTGTTCGGGAATCGCGCCGCAGTTCACCGCAATAAACGGCTTTTCGGCGCGAGGGCTATGCTTGTGGATGTAACGCGCCATCACTTCCTTGCCAGTCCCCGTCTCGCCACGGATAATCACCGGGAGCGGAAGCGGCGAAAGTTTATCCGCCATCGTAATCACATCGACCATGGCCTTGGACGAATAGACAATGCCGTCTTTGCGGACAACATTTTTCAACGTATCCAGCGATTCCTTGTCGCGTAGGCGGTCATAAGCGGCAAAAGCGAACTTTTCGCAGACGGCAACAAACGAATCAAACAATGCGCTATCTTCTTCGGTAAACGGTTCCTTGCGGGCCGCACGCTGCAAGTAAAGATACCCGGCCTCGGAATCCGGCGTGCGGAACGGCGACACCATGATGCTCGTGAGCTGGTTCTGCACAATCGACTTGGACAAGTCCGCCGATTCGTCATCAAGTTGATTCCACACGACAGCGCGTTTTTCGTTTTTAGCAAGCTTGATAGCCGAGATGGAAATAGAAACTTTTTCAGGGTTCGAAAAATGGAGCGGATTTTCGCCACCAATATCCAAAACGGCAGCATCCGCATGCAGTACATCCTTGGCGACTTCCAAAATTTTCGGGAAAAGAGCCTCAGGCTGCTCCTCGTCTAAAAGAGTCTTGACCACATCAAGCATCTTTTCCGTTGCGAGCATAGATTCTGATTTCATAACAAAGCCCTTTAAGCAATTCGCGGTTATTCGGCAGAGGGCATAGGGAGTTCCAAAAGCAAGCTATCGACCTTCAAATCCGGGACGTTCTCGCTTTCCACAGACGGCTCTATGTTCCTCGACCGCTTTAACAGCCGGTCTCCCGTTGCGTCGATACCGAAACTCATTGTTCCACTCGAAAGCAACAGCACTATTAAAACTAATATAAGAATCAAAATGCTCAAAACGGCCCATTTTAGCCCGTTTTTTTTCTTACGGACAATAAAGGGGTAGTCTTTTTCAAGGACGTTTGGAACTTTTCGTGCCACATTTGAATTATTTTCTGGACTTTCCAAATAGGACTCGGCGAACTGCGCCACGGAAGACGAAAGCGCTATTTCACCATGCCCCGCCTTGCCAATCGCAATTTCCAAAAGTTCATCCAATTCGTCAAAATCTTCGACACGTTCAGCAGAGTCCGAACGGAGTAACCCCGCCCACAACGGTTCGAGGGCCGAAAGTAGCACCGCCCCTTCAGGGGTATTGAACGTGCCCGTTGCATAAAGTTTTTCCGTCACGTTCACATTCTGCACGTTCGCCATTTGCTCGGCAAAATGTTCGTATCCATCAGCCTGGACCAAGTCTTCGCCCGCAATCCAACGGTAAAGCAAAAGCCCGAGGCTGAACAAGTCACTTTTTTCGTCTGCCTTTTTTCCCTGGAATCGCTCCGGAGCTGCATACGCAAGCGCCCCAGGCCCAACAATTCCGCAGTCGATGACAACCGTCTGCAAGCCACTCGCCGCTTTTGCAGCTGTTTTTGCAACTTTCGCGCGTTCAGCATTCAATTTTTCAACCGAAAATATCACGTTGGCGGGGTTCAAGTCCCCATGCGAAACGCCCTGCTTGAGCAATGATGCAAGTGTACTTGTCACCTGGCGTAAAGCAAAAAGTGCAACCGCCACCGGAATTTGCCCCAATTTATCCGAAACAACACCTTCGACAAATTCATATATCAGGTAAGGGGCCCCATCACGGCACCCCCATTCTTCAATACGGTACAAGCCGGGCTCATGTACTTTATATACATTTTCAACAACATTTTCGTCAAACGAGAAACCGTCGTTGTACCACTTCAGCACAAACGGTTTACCTCCAACATTCAACAGATAAGCGGAAGCTTCGCCGCCACGATGCAGCAAGGCGCCACCCGTCACGGAGTCCAAGAGCGATTTCCCGGATTTCCTCATAGCTAACCTATTCACAGCTTACCTGAATAAACCATTGCCTTAAGCGAATCTTCTGCTACGCGCGTCCACTTGGCAAGCACCGGATCCTGCGGTAAAGCTTCGTGCCCCATTGACCAGATATCCCACGCCGATTCGTAATCATGAGCGTTCCAGTAGAGGTTTCCCAAGTTCACGTAGGCCGACGCAAATTTCGGTTCGCGAGTCACGATGTACGCATAGATTTTCTTTGCGCCATCAACATCACCTTGGCCGCCAAGAATAAGCGCCTTCAGGTTATAGCTAAAGTAATTCGATGGATCGAGCTGTATTGATTCATCCAAAAGCCGCATGACCCTGGCATGTTCGTTTTCGGCAAGCATCGCACGGGCCAGGTAAAAAAGCGTCGTCGAATACAAGGGCGTCACTTTATCGCTGCTGTCAATGGCGGTCAAAATTTTGAATTCACGGGCAGTACGTTCCCACAAGGCAAGCGTATTTTCTTTCAAGCGTTCCTTGTCCTCAGCGATAGCATAATAGGCAATCGCAAGGCCGTAGCGGGCATCCCGGTTCGCAGGTTCGTCATCCAGGACTTTCGAAAAATTTGCAATAGCACGGTCGTAATCGCCAATGCGGAGCGCTTCGTCACCGCGACTCATGTCATTTCCGTTGCATGCACAAAGAAGTACCACGAAAAGGATTGCGGCAACCGCCCCAACAGCGCTACACAAACGATTATAGAGAACCCGTCCTAACATGGTAGTAAGTATATATAATTTAGACGAAAGACGATAGACGAAAGACGATAGAAGGGGGGAAACAGTGGTTAGTGGGTATGGGGTCGGGGCTTACGCCCCTTTGGGGTATGGGCAATTGCAGTAGGAACAACCATTGACCAACGACCATAGCCCAACAACCAAAACAAAAAACCCGGCATTGAGGCCGGGTGACGTGTAAAAGAACGAATTTCGGCAATCGATTACTTGTCGATTTCGTACTGGGCAACGAGGTTGCCTTCGGCGTCGAGAGCGCGGACGACATTTTCGTCACGCTGGAGGGTGAGATTCGTGGTTTCACCCTTGGAGGTTGTGTATTGCACGGAGAGAGAACCGTCTTCGTTCTTCACGGCGGCGACGGAGTTACCCTGTTCGTCCTTCTGGTAGTAGGAATCGTCTGCAGAAATCGGATTGGAACCCGTCCAGAATTCAACAGTATTCAAGACCAATCCATCAATAAGCCCAAGACAGACTTCATAGACCGGAACAACCCACAAGAGGAAGTGGACGCAGGAGTTGAGCCACTTGTTGCCCAAGGTGCCGTTCCAACGATAAAGCTTCTTGGTGAGGCCATAGCTACCATAGCAGCCAGTAAGTGCGATTGCACCAGCGCAGAGAAGAGCGATGATACCTTTCTTCATAGTTATAAACTCCTTATATTTAAGTGTCTTTTTTGGTCTTTGACAGAAAAAATATAAGAAACATTGCTGTTCTTTGCTAGAATTTTGCGGTTCGTAACCCATAAATTTACAAAGTTCCGGTAGCCCCCGTGAGAAGCATCACATGAGGCTCGAAAATCCGCATTTTACCCAATCTCCCAGGTTTCATCCAACGAAAATCCTCGTATCCATAAACATGGAAAAAATCTTTCCAAAGTTCCACTTCATAGCCCAAAAAACGAATATTCCCGGTCGAGACAGCCCCGATACCCTGCATCCGTTTAACATTTACCGTCAACCGTTCAAAGAATAGCCGTTCCAAGGCGTCTTCAAAGGTCTCGTTTTCTTCCAGATTTTCCGTCGGGAGTTCCCAAAAACCGGGATACGCACCCGAAGAAGGCCTTTTGCACACCAAAATTTTCCCCTTTCGACGGACAATCCCGCAAACAGCCAGCATTTTTCTCCACCCCCTGAGATTTTCATCATATCTTTTCTTTTAAAAATCTTTTATCTTTCCGCTAAATCTACAAAAAACGTATATATTAAATATAATTTGTCGGTTTGGAAAAGGAGAGAATTCCATGAAAAGGCTAACTCAAATTGTTTGCATCGCAGCAGCCATCGCAGTTTCATCCGTTTTCGCAGCAAAGGTTCCAGCAAAACAAGCAACCAAAAAAGAGCTAACCGTCTGGATTATGCCAAATGGCGCTTCTCCTCAAGAAAAGCTCGAACAGAGACTAAACCTTTTCACCAAGAAAACAGGCCTCAAGACGAAAGTCGTCGTTTTGGACTGGGGCGAAGCCTGGAACCGCATCACGACAGCGCTCGCCTCCGGCACAGATGCACCGGACGTACTGCAACTCGGCACCACCTGGATTCCGTATTTTGCATCCCGCGGCGAAATAAAGGCATTGAACCCGTGGCTCGCCTCGATTGACTCCAGCAGGTTTGTTCCGGTCAGCTGGAACACGACCCGCATCGATGCCGATACGACCATCTATTCTGTCCCGTGGTTTATCGACATCCGCCCGATTTTGGCCAACAAGCGCATCCTAAAGAAAAACGAAATCAAGCCCGAAGATGTGGCGACGTTCGACGGCTTTGTCAACGCCATCCGCAAGGTGAACGACAGCCACGAAACGCTTGAAGACGGCACCAAAGTTCGTGCGTTTGCGTTCCCGGGCAAAAGCGACTGGAACATTCCGCACAACTTTGCGCCCTGGGTCTGGAGCAACGGCGGTGATTTCATCACCAAGGATAGCGACGGCAAATGGAAAGCAGGCATTCTTTCCCCGAAAACAATCTACGGCATCGCCAAATACTTGAGTTTCGTGCTGGATACACTCGTCAGTACAGACGCATTGCAGATGAACACGGCCCAAATCGTGCAGCACTTTAACGCAGGCGAACTCGGCTTTATCGTGAACACGTCCGAGGTCATCATGCAGACCCGTTTCGAAGGGACAAAAGGCGGCCTCATCAACACGAGAATCGGTAACGACAGCGTTATGGCGCTCCCCATCCCGACAGGGACGCAGGGTTCCGTCTGCTTTATCGGCGGAAGCAACCTCGCCATTCCGGCTAGCAACAACAGGCGCGAAGCGCTCGACCTTTTGCTATACCTCACAAACGATGAAAACCTGGACGCCTACACCAAGCAGATTGGCATGCTCCCCGCCTCCAAGAAGGTACTCGCCAACTGGTCCAAGGACGAAGATTACAAGACAATTGTAACCATGCTCGATGCAGGGAAAACATACACGGCCATTCCCGAATGGGGTGACATCGAACAAATTCTCGTCTCGATGTTCAGTGCCATCTGGGACCATCTCGAAATTCCGGCACTCTACTCCGAAGAAAAAATCTACGAGATACTCACGCATTACTCGAACGACATTAACAAGCGCCTGAACCAAAGGACTACAGGCGACTTGACGTTTGCCGAATTCCGTGAAATTTGGCACAAGGCCTTGAACATCAAGGAACCCAAGAAAGAATCAAACCAAATCACAGAGCAGCCAAAGCAAGTCCAAAAAGAGGATTCCGGTTCCAGCCGTTCGTCTTGGCTATTCTTCCTCGCGGTACTTGTAGGATTTGTATTTGCCGTAGCACGCAAAAAGAAGTAGTAACAGAAATATTAACCCGAAATTTGATTCAAGCGTAACGCACCATGAGCAGCCAGAAACTCTCCAATCTCACGAACAGCATCATCATCAAGAGCCTTTTGCTTTTGATTATTTCGATGCTTGTCATCGTAACGGTGGGAACCTACTTCTTTACGCAAAAGCAGATGAAGACAACGCTACAGCTGAGCTACGACACCAACGAGACCCAGTTGCAACAGCTTGCAAACACCGTCAACAACGAAATGGAACAGTTTGCAAGCCGTCTTACGCTACTCGCCAAGACCTCCGAAATCCAAAGCATGGACCAGTTCACGGCAGCAGGCTATCTCAAGAGCTACAACATTTCGTCGTTGTTTATTTCGGGTGAATCCATTTCGCTATACGACAGGAATTACAACCTTGTCTGCAACAACGCCATGTTGGGGTCCGAAAAAATCAGCTACCCCATCGAGTTCAGCCGGATTTCGCCGCACCGTCCAACCATTTCACCTTGGTACCGCGACACCGACGGGACCCCCAAGCGAGCCTTCGGCGTTGTCGTCTCGGACCGCGCCCACGGCGACGGACGCCTGATATCGAACTTTTCCATCCGGCGACTCTGGAAATACTTTTCCGAATACAAGGTCGGCCAAAACGGAATCCTCATCGCCTGCAACGGCCAGGGAGAAATCCTTTACCACCCCGACATGAGAACCTGGCTTAACGGAGTCCACAAGCTGTCCGAACTCGGGCTCGACGACATGAACATCAAGCAGGACCACGGCAACAACATCCGCTTCTTGACTCTCGGAGACAGTTCGACCTACCTCATCAACAAGACGTTCAACCCTAGTTACGACCTTGGTCTCATCGCCCTCCAGCCCAAAAGCGAAATCGACGAGATGGTCGCTTCGGTCAAGCACATCGGTCGAATCATCCTCTACTGCTCCATCATCGCCATTTTGCTCGTGTCCCTCTGGCAAATCCTGATTGTATGCAAGCCATTGAACAAATTGATCGACCACATCTCGCAAATTACGGAAGGGAACCTCGACATCGAAGAATTCAAGGCCAAGAGCAGCCAGGACGAAATCGGCCGACTCGCCAAAGTTTTCAACCAGATGCACGCCACCATCAAGCGTCAAATCCAGGAATTGAACAAGCACAGGGACTTGCTCGAAGTAGAAGTCAAGGAGCGCACTTACGAGCTAGAACAAGCGAACAGGAAACTGGACATTATCTCGAGAACAGACGAACTGACACAGTTGCCGAACCGCCGCGACATGCACAAGACCATCGAGCGAGAAGTGGAACGAGCCAACCGCTTAAAGCGTGCGTTCAGCATGATATTCATAGACATCGACCACTTCAAGAACGTCAATGACACCTACGGGCACGCCGCAGGCGATGCCGTGCTCAAATCTGTCGCGAGTACCATCCGCGGACTTCTCCGCAAGTACGACGTTCTCGCCCGTTATGGCGGCGAAGAATTCTTGACGCTCCTCCCCGAAACGGAACAGAAGGACGCAGCCCTCGTCGCCGAACGCTTCCGCAAGCAAATCCAGAACCAGACCATATTCTTTGGCGACCAGGAAATCAAGGTAACAATTACACTTGGCGTAGCCCAGTACGACAGCAAGCTTGGCGCCGAACGCTGCATACAGCTTGCCGACAAGGCGCTTTATACAGGAAAAGAGAACGGAAGAAATAGAGTCATCATTTGGGATGGCGACCACGCGGTAGAAAGTTCTCCAGCGTAAAATTCTATTTTTACGTCCATGAACATTGACTTTAACCGAAGACTATCCATCGCTCCGATGCTCGACTGCACGGACCGCCACGAACGCTATTTTTTGCGTCTGCTTTCCAAGCACGTTTTGCTGTACAGCGAGATGGTCGTCGCCACCGGGCTTTTGCACTGCGACGATACCGACATGTTCCTCGGTCACGAGCCGATAGAGCACCCAGCCGTATTGCAGCTGGGCGGAAGCAACCCGGCAAGCCTTGCCCGCGCATCGAAGCTCGTGGAAGCGGCAGGCTTCAGCGAAGTCAACCTGAATTGCGGATGCCCGTCGGACCGCGTGCAGAACGGGAACTTCGGCGCATGCCTCATGAAGGACAAGCAAGTCGTTGCCGACTGCTTCAAGGCCATGCAGGACGCCGTCTCTATCCCCGTTTCCATCAAGTGCCGCATTGGAGTCGATGACCTGGACAGTTGGGAATTCTTCACGGACTTTATCCAGACCGTGCGCGATGCCGGCTGTAAAATCTTTATCGTTCACGCACGCAAGGCCTGGCTCAAGGGACTCAGCCCCAAGGAAAACCGCGAAGCGCCACCCCTCCACTACGAGTTCGTCCACCGCCTCAAGACCGAAATGCCGGACTTGAACATCAGCATCAACGGCGGCATCAAGACGCTCGACCAAATCGAGGAACAACTGCAGGACCTCGACGGCGTCATGGTCGGCCGAGAAGCCTACGAGAACCCGTGGTTCCTGCGTGATGCCGATGAACGCATCTTTGGGGACAAACGCCCGACAAGCGACAACCCCGCCGACGTTATCGCCGGAAAAGCCCGCCCCGCCACTCGCAAGACACTCCTCGAAGCTTACCTCCCCTACGTTGAAAAACAGACGGTCGAGGGTTGCCCAGCCACAATTCTCGTGAAGCACCTCTACGGCCTGTTTACCGGACTCCCCGGAGCCCGCAAGTACCGCGCCATGCTCAGCAACGAAAGCCCCCGCGCTAAAGATTACGGCGGAGCCGTCGCCCTGATCCGTCAGGCCATGGATTTAGTTACGGAAGAGTCGTAATAATTACCGTTATTACAGCTAATAGCGAGACAATCAATTAATTTTAATCTTATAAAAAACGTTGAGAGAATAAAGCGTCGGCCAAGGATTTTAAAGCCTTAAGTTTAGTGTTAAAACTTAAGGCCCACCCCTTGACAAAGGAGCATTTTTTTTCTCTATTTGGTGGCGTATTTTTTTGTTTAACCTTTAACGGAGATACAATATGCCTTGCGGAAAGAAAAGAAAGCGCAGGAAGATTGCGACCCACAAGCGTAAGAAACGCCGTCGTCGTGACCGTCACAAAAAGAAACTTCGCTAATATCCGTTAGCATTTTCTTGTGATTTCCTGTAAGACGGAGTGTAAAAGCTCCGTTTTTTCGTTTTTTTCTTGAAAAAAGACCAGGAAAAACACCTGGAAAAGCACATTTTTCGAAGAAAACATTAGATTTTTCAATCATTTGGTAAATAGGGCTCGCCCAAAGGAATAGAAATGATAGATCGCAACAAACACTTCCTCCGCTTGACCGACTGGAGCGAAGAAAAAGTGCTCGAAACCATAGAGATTGCCTCGCGTCTCAAGGCCGAAGTTCACGCCGGCAAGGTATCTGACCGTCTTCACGGCCAGAACATCGCCATGTTCTTCGAAAAACCGTCGCTGCGAACTATTACGACATTCCAGGTGGGCATGAACCAGCTCGGTGGACACGCCGTGCTCCTCGCCCCGGATTCTATCGGTCTTGGCAAGCGCGAAAGCGTCAAGGACGTCGCCCGCTGCCTCAGCCGTTGGGTGAACGCCATCGTCGTTCGTTGCTTCAAGCAGCAACTCGTCGAAGAACTTGCTGAATACGGCACCATCCCGGTCGTGAACGCATTGACGGACGATTGCCACCCGTGCCAGGCTATCGCATTCGCCCAGATGATTAACGAAAACCTCGGCGGATTCAAGAACGCTGATGGCAAGCCCAAGACGGTCGCCTTCATCGGTGACGGCAACAACGTCGCGAACTCATTCCTTGCACTCTGCTCCAAAGTCGGCATGAACTTCACGCTCGCCTGCCCGAAAGGCTTCGAACAGCCCGCCAAGTTCGTCGAAGAAGCCGCTGCCAGCCTCAAGAAGCACGGTTGCCAGTACCGCGTTTTCAACGATCCGAAGGAAGCCGTCAAGGACGCCGACATTCTCTACAGCGACGTGTGGGTTTCCATGGGTCAGGAAGGCGAAAAGGCTACAAAGCAGAGCCACTTCTTGCCGTTCCAGATCAACGACGAACTCTTGAAGTTCGCTCCGGCACACTGCAAGGTCAGCCACTGCTTGCCGGCTCACCGCGGCGAAGAAATCACGGACTCCGTGATGGACAATCTCGACGTGAACATGAGCTACGAAGAAGCAGAGAACCGCCTGCATGCCCACAAAGCAGTGCTCTGGCAAGTGATGACGCCGTTTACCAAATAAGCTTCGCGATACAGCGTTACTCGGCCATTAAATAAAACATTCTATAAACTTGTCATGCCCGCGTAGGCGGGCATCTCCTTTTTAACAACAAAGAAAGCTCGGCTTAAGCCGAGCTTCTTTGCAAATCTAGCAATACTGCAGATTTAAGCGACAGGATTCTGATCGAATCCGGTCATACCAAGCGGAGCTCTGTAAGTACTTTCCTGCATCAAGTTCACTTGATGTTTGAGTTCAACAATTTTCATCGACGGTGCAGTGTAAAAATCCTTTTTTTCTGTTTTCATAAATTTGTCCTTAGTTATTGATTAATAAACTGTTAGAGATTAGCGGGTAGAGCTCATTTTCTTGACGTAGTAACCGCGGGCATTGTTCGTGCCTTTCACTCGGCGTCCCTTGAGGTCAAAGGTGTAGTTGTAGCGGCTCTTGCTGAACTCGCCCGTGCGGGTGTTGAAGCGGCCCACAAACGTCGTTTGTCCATTGGGATCGTCAATGACGATGTCGATATGGTCAGGAAGCGTTTTTTCGGCAGATGCTATGAACTTGTCCGTTCCAAACGGAGACGGAGCAACTTTCGTAACATTCGACATCTTGATTAAATAAGCGCGCATCGGGGCAATCGAGGCACCGGCACCGACCTTCACAAACTGACCTACTTCAAAATGGCCGTCATTTTTGGCTGCATAACCATAGACGCAACTACCGCCATTGCAGGCAGAAAGTTCCGGATCGTCAGCCGTCCATTTCTTATAAGCATACGTACCGACAAAAGCCCATTGGCCATTGACAACCATCGGTTCCGAAGTAACCTCAAGCGTCACAGGGCCTTCAAACGAAAGTTTGGAATCTTTCAGTTTTACAAAGTATGGCGTATTCGCCTGAATACTGGTCGCCGGCGTCATATGCACCGTCAACGAATTTTCACCTTCTTCCATATAATTAAACCCATACAAAGCCTCAAGCCCTGTCACTTTGTCCAAGCTAATGCTAAACGGCAAGAAAAGCGTCGAAAAGCGGGCGCCTTCCAAAACAGGGAATGTACGGTTCAGCTCAACTTTTTCCACTTTAATCGGTTTGGTAATTTGGAACGCATCTTTTCCGGCATAGTCGCCATCAATTGTCGCGGTATTTCCGGCAATTGTAATAGCACCATTAACGACAGGAATCTTTTCAAGCGTCACGGTGAATTCGAAACCTGCATATTCCTGAGATTCATCCGAATAGAATCTCAATGTCATCTTATTCCCGGTACTGGTATGCGTTCCGATATCGGCTTGATTATAGACAACCTCATCTTCATCATCATAATCAATATGGGCGCCGCCTTTATAAAGATTATTTCCATTTTCGTCAGAAATGATGACATAGTCCCAACAGTCTGGGTCCTCACATTCTGTATGGACAGTGCCCGTCACCTTCATCCTGTAGCCATCCGGGGCCGTAAGCAACAACCTTCCTCTGGAGGATGTAGAATAGTCGCCATCCTTACCGCCATCGTCATAAACCTTGAACGACTTGACATCAGCAGGAATCGTTACTGCAACGGCATCCTCCTTAGGCATGTTGATGTATTTTTCATCCGTTCCTTGCAATGCGCCTTCAACAGTTTTAATCGCCGAAACAACAGGAGTGACTACGACATTCTGGCTCGGCATATCAAAATAATAGATAAATCCACTTTCATCAACATCCCAATCCACATCCACATCAGTTTCGTCTTCGTCTGTAATCATTAGATCAGATAAAGCATAGCCAAATTTCGGATAGACGTCCAACCAAACGGTATTCCCTGCAAACGTTTTGTTCAGATTGGCTTTTATCGTTGCATCAGAATTTTCAGCAACCGTAACGGAATAAAGCGGTTCGATAACCGGCTCAACAACGATACCTCCGAGGGGCATCACAAGCGACACCTGATTGTTCACAGCACGCTCCTCGAATTCATCATTTACCTTGACGGCTTTTAACCCATAGCCATCACGGGCATTAGCCGTAATCACGACTTCATCACCGAAAACCGCTTGGCACGGTACGCACTGGACTGTCGCATTCGGATATTTACCGTCGGCATCGGTAAACGTCACATCGTACTTGACGGTCGGATCATAGATTTTAATATTCAAATCAAAGCCAGGATAAACAGTGGCATCATCAGAATTAAACTGAATCGTCAATGTATTCTCAGAACTGTAGATTTGTTCGACAGGCGTAAAAACAAACTTACATTCATTTAAATCAGCGTCACACTCTTCTTCCACCCCGCCTTGGTAAAGCTCTGTTTCACCTTCATAAACATAAAGGCCATCATTGCAATTCTCTTCAAAAAAACATTCCGTAAAAACCTTTCCCGTCAGTTCCATTTTGTAACCTTTCGGCACAGTAATGTCAAGAATGGTATTAACACCGTTGCTGTAGTTCCCGTTCTTGCCACCGTCATCGTAAATTTTGAACGAGGTAATGCCACCAGCAATCTGATCTTCGGTAATTGCTAGCGAAGCCTTGCCCGAAGTCTGCATGTTGATAAAATATTCTCCATCATCCTTGTTTTCGGCAAGCTTCGCTTCCGAAGTAGGATTCACATCCGAAGCCCATGATATCGTAGAGAAAACCGACAGCAGAGCAAACAGCGAAAACACATGAAACGTTATTTTCATGTTAGACATCCTTTGTTTTTTATGGAATTATGTAAGCCTCCTCCCCTGCAAAATTCGCACCATGAACGAGACTTGACACCGGAACAAAAGCACTGGGTAAGGGACAACTTAAACATTACTTAAAACTTAAAAAAATTATAATATCTTGTCAATAGACAAAAAAACGAACATTCAAACCAAAAAATTCAAAAAAAGGAATTTTTGACTTAGCTATATTTGGAACGCAAAAATTAGACTTGTTTGCATCAAGGAGTTGCGAATGTCTTTCATTCAGGATCTTAAGGAAAAAGTTCTCGGCGGATACGAAATCAACCGCGACGAGGCCATTCAGCTTTTGAGCGAAGACCTCGACGAACTCACGAAAGCAGCAGACGAGATTCGTGAAAAGTTTTTCGGCAAGGATTTTGACTTTTGCGCGATTGTGAACGCCCGCAGCGGGCGATGCTCCGAAAACTGCAAGTACTGCGCCCAAAGCAGTTACTACCACACAGGCGCTCCTGAATACAAACTCATGCCCGAAGAAGAAATTGTCGCGGACGCAAAGCAGAAAGAAGCCGCAGGCATCCCCCGCTATTCGATTGTGACCTCGGGCCGTACGCTCAGCAATGCGGATGTCGAACAGATTTGCAGTACGATTCGCCACATCAAGAAAGAGACAAAACTTTCCGTTTGCCTTTCTGCCGGGCTTTTGAGGCGCGACCAGTTCGACAAGCTCAAAGAAGCGGGTCTCACGCGTTTCCACAACAACCTTGAAACTTACCGCCGTCACTTCGCCGATGTCTGCACGACGCACACGTACGATGACAAGATTGGCGCCCTCGAAAACGCACTTGCCGCTGGTCTTGAAATCTGCAGTGGCGGAATCATGGGTCTCGGCGAAACGATGGAAGACCGCATTGACATGTGCTTGGATTTGCGCAAACTTGGCGTCAAATCTACGCCGATGAACGTGTTGAGCGCGATTCCGGGCACGCCGTTCGAGAACCTCACGCCGCTTACAAACGACGAATTCTGCCGCATCGTAGCAATTTACCGTTTTATCAATCCGCATGCATACTTGCGCCTCGCCGGGGGCCGTAAAGTTCTAGGCGATAACGGAGTAAAGGCATTCAAGAGTGGCGCAAACGCAACCATCACGGACGACATGCTCACAACGACAAGCATGCAGAGCGATAGCGACTTCAAGATGATCAAGGAACTCGGCTTCTGCCCGCACGGATTTGTTGAGTAAGCTCACAAAAATCTTTTCTCGAGAGCCGTAATTATTTAAATTTAATTTGATGGCTTTCAAAAGTCGCCTCATTACGGGAATTTTACTTGCATGCAGTTTGGTAATGTTCGCAAACTGCGCTTTTCCTGTGCGCCCTGGATACGATAGAAAAAGCGGTTCATACAAGCGTTACAGGGTTCCAAAGCAAGCTCCCGCCGAAATCGACACCACCACCATCAATCCGCAAGAAGAATTGGTGTTGGAAGAAAAACTTGCAGCCGGTTCAACCATAACGGACACAGCAAGCACGCCTGACGCGAAAGAGACGGGCTCACAAGATTCTACAATACAGGCGGGCCAATCACAGTCAAACGTTTTGGCATCGCTCGACTCGACCGCGAACAAAGAACAAAGTCAAAAGCAAGATAGCGTAGCGGCAAAAAAAGCAGACAGCGCGGCCATAAAAACCACCGCGAAGAAAACCGACAAAAAAGTTGCCACAGCCAAAAAAAGTACAACCGCAAAGCCGACGAATTTGGAAAAATACGCCAAGGAATGGCTCGGGGCCAAATATGTGTATGGAGCCGCCAGCAAAAAGAAGACGGACTGTTCCGGCTACGTGATGCAAGTCTATAAAGGTTTTTATGGAATTTCATTAGACCACAGTTCCCAACACATGTTCGATGACGGACGCGGCTATTCCATCAAGCGCACAAAGCTCAAGGAAGGAGACCTCGTCTTTTTCGGCAACTTCTGGAAGATCAGTCACGTTGGAATTTATTTGAAAGGGGATCGATTCATCCACGCCAGCACCAGCAGCGGCGTAATCATCACCCCCATGGACGATAAATACTGGGCGTCAAAATACAAAGGCGCAAGACGATTTAAGTAATTACTATCTTTCTTCTCATGAAAAAGATTGCATTTCAGGGCCGTCGCGGGGCCTATAGCGAAAGCGCGGCATACCACCTCTTTGGAAACGATATCGAAGTCGTGCCCATGGACACGTTCGAACAAATTTTCCAGGGCATCGAGACGGGAGCCATTGACGGAGGCGCCATTCCTATAGAGAATTCGACCGCGGGTTCCATTTACGACAACTACGACTTGCTCTACAAGTGGCGTCACCCGATTGTGGCCGAAGTCAAATTGCAAATCGAGCATACGCTCTGCGCATTGCCGGGCACAAAGCTCGAAGACCTTACCGAAGTGTTGAGCCATCCGCAGGGGCTTGCGCAGTGCAGCCGCTTTTTCGGACAACATCCGAATATCAAGAGCACGGCGTTTTACGATACCGCAGGCAGCGCCGAAGAAATTGCAAAGCGTGGAGACAAACATGTGGGCGCCATCGCAAGCGCTTACGCCGCGAAGTTCTACGGTCTTGAAATTTTGAAGCAAGGACTCGAAAACTTGCCGGGTGTGAACTTCACGCGCTTTTACGCCATCCAGAAAACGGCGCTTGAACTGCCGGACTTTTCGGCAAGCGACGCACAGACGCCACCCATCAAGACGACGCTTTTGTTGATGCTGAGCGATTCCAGCAAGTCCGGTGCTTTGTACGAAGCGCTCGGATGTTTCGCCAAGCGCAAGCTGAACCTCACGCGCATCGAGAGCCGCCCGCATCCCGACCGTCCGTGGGAATACATCTTCCATCTTTCTTTCGAAGGCAACCCGAAAGATCCGAACGTTGTCGAGGCGCTCAAGGAACTGCAACAATATACAGACTTTATCTACCGCCTCGGAAGCTTCCGCGAAGGCACGACGGAGAAACTGAGCTATTAACCCAAGCTGTCACCCCGGCCTCTGTGCCGGGGTCACCTTTTAAAAGCGTCGATGCCGGAACTGAGTCCGGCATGACAGAATAAGGAGAACCTATGTACGAACGTACAGACAGAAAACCTGAAGAATATCGCAATCTCAAGATGACCACCGGATTCATCTCCAGTGCCGACGGTTCCGTTCTCATCGAAATGGGACGCACCCGCGTCATCTGCAATGCCACACTCCTCCCGAAAGTCCCGGACTGGCTTGCCGGTCGCGGCACGGGCTGGATTACCGCCGAATACAGCTTGCTCCCGCAGAGCACGGGCAAGCGCGTGGAACGCGAGCGCAAGGGCGCGAGCGGCCGTACGCAAGAAATCCAGCGTTTAGTCGGACGTTCGCTGCGCGGCGCAGCCGATCTCGCCGCACTCGGCGAGAACGCCATCGTCGTCGATTGCGACGTCATCGAAGCCGACGGAGGCACGCGTACCGCAAGCATCATCGGTGGCTTTGTCGCCCTCGCCATTGCCGTCAAAAAAATCAAGGAACGCCTCGGCATCACGCAACAGATTTTAAAACACGGCATCACCGCGATTTCCGTGGGCGTTGTCTCAGGCAAGCCGCTTTGCGACCTCTGCTACGTGGAAGATTCTGCCGCCGACGTCGATATGAACGTCGTCATGCAAGACGCGAAGAACTTTATCGAAGTGCAAGGCACCGGCGAACACGCCAGCTTTGACCGCAACATGCTCAACACGCTCCTCGACCTCGGCGAAAACGCCTGCAAGGACATCTATAAAAAACAGATGGAACTCATCGGCGGCGAACTGCCGTAAACAGGAGATGCCCGATCAAGTCGGGCATGACAATTCGATAGAGGCTCGCGATTCTTTCGCGAGCTATTTTTTTCCAGAGACAAAGGGATATACACTTTGTTTGCAAACATTTTTCACATCGGCATACTTACCGATGCCAATAACATTGAACTCGCTCTCAGAGCCTGCATCTCCGTAGGCTACAAACAAAATCGATGCGACATGAGCCGGATCGCTAGGCGTTTCCGCAGCGGAGACAAAATCGCTCCATTTCGAGCACACCGTCTTGGCCTCAGCACTCTTGGGCAACGAGACCTTGGGCAATAGCGCCATTTTCTTGATATAGGTAAATGTCGTATCATTGGACATTACCACATCCATGTCCGATTCCGAAGTATAAGTCACGCACAAACCTCCCCAGGCAGAAATATCGGCAATGTCCGGGGCTCCATTATTTCCAGACAAAGCTTCCCCGGCAACATTAAAACCGATCCCCAAAACGCCCTCATCCTTATATATGAACGTTCCGCAAATACCCTCGCATACTTCTATAGCCCTATCGACGATATTTTCATATTCAAGTTGCATTACAGGCCATTTAACATACGTATTAGCTTTATCATCATCGAAACTGAACCAATATCCGGATGTTTCAGTTCCATTATCAAGTCCTGTCGCCACATGATAATCATACTTATCGACAGCCTTCGGACCATACCACATTTCGCTAACGGACTCTGGCGAGACGCAATCGCCAGAAGGAGCTAAAGACGAACTGCTCCCACTTACGCCAGAACTGCTTGAGCTACGCAATATAATCGTCCCGATTTCAGCTCCATTGGTTTTAGTAACAACATCCGCGAAACCGTCTACTTCGCACGCTCCCGTCACATCAAATTTACCGATTGCAGCGATATTGAAATGTCCTCTCGTTTCCTCGGTGCTTTTCATCACAATTCTAATGGAATGGGCATGTTTAGCCGCTTCGGCCGCCGTCGATGTCGCTGTTGATGTTGCGCCAACAAATTCGCTCCAAGGAACGCACTTTTCTACAAATTCAGCAGACTTATCTAGCTTGGCTTCATAGAAAGTAATAGAATCCGCGCCAAGCCGCAAGAACATATCCCTGTCGGCAGCATACGTCACGCAAACACCGCCCCAGCCACTGATATCCCCATACCGCTGGATATGTTTCGTATAATACTCTTCAGGATTTTCAACCCCGGCGACATCAAATCCAACACCCGCAAGGGCTTCATTTAAGATGCCTTTTTTCAAGACAATCGTACCACTATATCCCCCATAATATTCAAGCAAGTTTTCCATGCATTCATACTCGGGAGCTTCATACGCGCAGACATCAGGAAAAACAACTGTAGACATTCCGCCATCAGGATCATCGCCAAAATTATACCAAAGTCCGGCGTAATTATCGATATCCTCATTAACAAAACCCGTATTCACGTATGTCTTTTTATCAAAGCCCCGCCACATGCAGGCGGCCGTATTTTTCGGCACTTTTGCACTACTTGAGGAATTTGCAGTCACGCTACTCGATGACATCGTGACATTTTCGCTGCTCGACGAGACATTCGCGATACTCCCGCCACTGCTCGACTCCGCAACAGACGAACTGCTTTCGCCAGACACCACCGGAGTCCCGCTAGACTCCGGCGAAACGACGGATGCGCCCGACGAATTGTCATCGGAGCAAGCGACGACACCCAACAACAAGGCCACAGCAATAATACCGCAATTTATCCTATCCACAATCCTATCCTCCATTACAACAAACTTAATTTATATTAATCCGCTGCAAAAGTCAATAATAGGATAAGCAAAGGACTCGCTATTCTCCAGAGACGAAGTGTTCCTTGGCAGTACATTCAGGATTGGAGAGACGATGGTACTGACCCAAGCCCATTATGTTAAAGCGAATATATTGTCCGCCACTACCATAAAAACCGAACAAAAGCGTTGTTAAAGCAGACGCATCGCCGGATGTTTTTCCGTCCGAAGAAACAAAATCGCTCCATTCCATGCACTTTGTCGTGACATCAATGCTCTTCGGGAGAGTCACTTTCGGCTGAAGCGGAATCTTGCCAGCATTATCGCCTTCCAAAGAACTAATCATCACGACATCCATATCCGCATCAGCGGCATACGTCACACAGAGACCGCCCCAGCTCGACGCATCCCCCGCCGACAATGAATTGTCCGTTATAGAAATTGCACCAACAACGTTAAACGCTACACCCGAAAAAGCATCCATTTTGTAGTACATCTCTGCACAAACACCAGCACAAAAATCAACAACTGAATCCAACGCCAAATCATCGTATTCATTTCCCAAAGCCGTAGGCCAAGTGAATACAGTACCTTCCCCAGCATCGCTCATATATCCAAAATTATACCAATAGCCAGCCGTTTCCGTCTCATTGGCCAATCCCGTATTGACATAAGGAATTCTATCTATTCCATACCACAAATCATTTACGGAACTAAACGAACAGACATCTTCATACCCTTCATTTCCTTTGAACAATCTAATGCTGTCCGAATCGGCGCTAGAACTTGAGTGGGAGCGGGAGCTAGAACTGACGGTATTCTTCGAACTGGAACTCCAGTTGATTTTGCAACTAGCATCAGAAAGACTGCTAAACCGTCCAAGCGCCACGAGTTTGAACTCGCTTTCGATTCCGCGATCTCCATTAATAAAGAACAACAGCGATCTGAATTTGGACGCATCGCCCAATTCGCCATCAGGATTCTTAAAATCACTCCACTTCATGCACTGTGTCGTAACATCAACACTACTGGGCAAAGAGACCCTCGGCATATTGGAAGCTTGTGAAATAATGCTTTCGTTAGCGGTGCTCATCACGACATCCATTCCCAATTCAGAGGAATATGTCACGCAGAGGCCTCCCCAATTTTCCGCATCGCCAAATGCCGGTTCATTCTCAGTGACAGAAGTTTCACCAACAATATGGAAGCCTACACCTACAGAGCATTTGTCAATAAAACTAACTCTCGCGCAAAGACCGTCACAGCTTTCAATAATCGGATCCAGGGATTCGATCGAATAGTCATTTCCTTTAGATACCGGCCATATCAACATTGCATTTTGTGTAGAATCTATGAAATCAAACCAATAACCATTCGATTCCGTCTCGTTCGACAGTTCGGTTTCTACCTGACCCATGTGATCCGGTCCATACCACAAGTCATGAACAGGTTCATACGAGCACATCTCACCCGTGGACGAACTGGACAACGGCTTCTTTTCACCATTCTGCTGGGATTCAACATCCTTATACGAGCCAAGGCCCTTGATGTTGAACGAGCCCTTCTGTTTCGACTTGCCCACGAATTCGAAGAGCACAGCACCGAGCTTTTTCGCGGCTTCTTCGCCCGTAATGTTGTTCAAACGATTTTGTTTGAAGTTTTCCCACTTGGCACAACGGGTTCCAACTTTCGACACCTTGGGGAACTCCGCAAACGGCATGTCGCTATCGACATTAGCGTCATCCTTGCCAAGACTGAATTTCAACCGCATATCGAGTTCGGATTCATACGTCACGCACAGGCCATTCCACGAAGACGCATCCACCGTCGAATTTTCCTTGCCAAGGCTGAACCCAATACCGGCACTCAAGAGCGGTTTCGAAGATTCAGCAAACTCGACCGTACCGCAAATACCGCCGCACGCATCAACAACCGCTTTCATCGCGCGTTCAGAGGATCCATCGCCAAGCGGAGCCGGCAACGTGATGGTCGCATCGGATTCACTGGCATCATCCAAATCGAACCAGTATCCGCTATTCTTGTTTTCAGATTGACTGTCAAAAGTCCACAAATCATAACTGGTCGGCTCTTTCACTTCAAATGCCAACCCCGGATTTTCCTCTTCGGTGACACCAGCGGTATTCTCCGAACAAGCGATAATCCCGAACAAAGAAACACAAGAAAAAGCACTAACTATTTTCTTTAACATCATCCTCTCTCCACGTCAACGGAAACAACTGTAAATTCAAACGATAAACACGCTCGGTGCCCCGGCTGTTCAAGGCAATTTGCGTAATCCTTTTGCGACAAGCGTCCAGTTCCTGCACAATTTTTTCGTAATCTTCTGCAGAAATGCCCATAGTGAGGCCCGTAATATTTCTTTCCGACGGAGCATAGCGATCAATGGCCTCCGTGCCAAACGACCCCATTTCACGGTGCATGGAACGCAACACCACCGGCATCACGTCCGAAGCCCCTTTCAAATGCTTGTCCGTTTGTTCGTAAGCAAGACCCTTTCTCTTGAGCAGGCCCACCTTAACCATAAAATCGAGCGATTCACGGACATCCGCCGCCGTAACCTCATGGCAACAGCGCCTTGCAATTTCGCCCGGCGTCGCTCCCGGCATCACCGGTGCAAGTTCTCTCACGACAGGATGAACCCAGGATTCGAAATACTGGAACGCCTCGCCATCGACAATCTTAACCTTGTTGTTATGCGCAAGCTCCAGCATACCTTCATAGGCGATTTTACGTTCCTGGTCCGTCTTGGCATGGCAATAGGTCACCATCGATTTGAAATATTCAAGTTCAAAGCCGGCCAAATGCATCGCCGCCCCGACCTTGTCGGCTCCCAAAGGAGAAAGACGTGTCTTTCCCTCGCAAACCAACTTGAGGTATGTCGGAGAAGTAAAGCCCGATGCACGCGTAAATTCACGCCACGAAAACGACGAAACTCTCTTTCGTTCGTTATAGTAGTCCTGCATATAAACGCGATAATCCTGATATTCCGTAACCGGTTTCATAACTCTAAATATATATTTGTTTCTTTTGTGTGGAAATTCTTTATGATACTTCTATAGCATTTTCCTTTAAAAATAGTTAATTTTTAGCATTTTCTTAAAAAAGTCTCCTTTTCATGATACTCTCATCGAAAAAACAAGGCACGGAGGAAAGACATCCCAGCCGCGCCTTGCTGAACAGGCAGAGAGATACTCCTGTTCATTACCCATGCTGTCCAGTTTCGGGAAACCACCCTCGAAGAAATTACGGATGAAGAACTTTCCTCCTCCTATACATACGGTTCTCATCCGTAATCTCCGAGGTGTATTAAAATCCAGAACAAGCTTATTTCGCTCCATCCGCAACGGATTTCGCATTATCTAATATACTACTTTTTTTCAAATAAAGCAATACTTCATGATACTTTTTATTCATTTTTTATAAAAAAATATAAGTTTTTATGAATTTTAACAAAAATAGTATTTTCATGATACATAAAATACAAAGGATTTAAACTTATAAAATTGCAGTTAAGATTTTTTTAGGAATTCGAAGTTAAACGTTCCAGTCGCAGAAGTTCTTGAGCATGGCAAGGCCGACTTCGCCGCTCTTTTCCTGATGGAACTGGCTAGCAATTAAGTTGTCCTTACCGATGAGTCCCGTGAATGTCTGCGTGCCGTAAGTCGTTTCGGCAAATGCGTATTCGGCCGGGACCTGTGGGTAGTACGAATGCACGTAATAAAAATCGCAACCGCTGCGGATGCCCTTCATAATCGGGTGTTCGCGGGTGAAGTTCACCTGGTTCCAGCCCATGTGCGGGATTTTGAGGCCCGGTTCGTCCTTGAAGCGCACGGCGCGCCCCGGAATGAGCCCGAGCGTCTTGACGCCGCCATCTTCTTCGCTTTCTTCGAGAATAATCTGGCAGCCGATGCAGATGCCGAGCACCGGGTTCCCGGCCTTGACCACCGCTTTGATGGCCTCGCCGATTCCGGTTCTTGTCAAGGTTTCCATGGCAGACGCCGCAGCGCCCACGCCAGGGAAAATCAAGCGTGTGGCCTTCGCAATTTCGTCAGCGTCATGGCTCACCTTGGCATCCACGCCTATGTGCTTGAGCGCATTCATCACCGACGTCAAGTTGCCTGCATTGTAGTCCACAACAGTAATAGCCATAAAAACCTCTTCAATTTTGTACGCACAAAGATAGAAAAAGAACCGCCGAAGCGGTTCCTTTAAACAATGTCTATATCCGTCACAACGAATTAGAACCAGCGCCAGGTCACACCGAGAAGGACCATGTTCTTGTGCTGGGAATCTTCGTCCAAGTCCTTGTCGTAAGCGACATCGTAACCGACCTGGAGTTCGAAGAGCGGAGAAAGGGTGACAGAGAGGAGGTTTTCCCACTTGCCATCGATTTCCTTGAAGCCCTTGAAGTTGACGAAAGCCCAGAGACGGCTCTTGAAGCTCACCAAGTCAGAGAACGAATACTTGAATTCCGTAATGCTTTCGAGACCCGGTTCGTCCTTGAACTTTTCGAACTTTTCAGTATCCGGATCGTCGGCATAATGGTACTTGTTCGAAATGGTCATGCGGTTTGCAAAGCCGAGGCGCGTAGAGAAGTTGTCGTTCGGGAAGTAACCGATACCGGCCATCTGCGTCACATAACCCGGATCCATGAACTTGGAAACGGTCGTCTTGATTTCGTTACCATCTTCGTCTTCGCTGTATTCGTAGCCCTTCAAGAACTGCGATTCAAAGCGGGCACCGATATACGGCTTGAACAATTCGGCCGCGTGGAAGTCGCCCATCGTTTCGATAAAGATCTTATCGGCAGACTTGCGCTTGCCATAACCGTCCGTCCAAGTCTGACCCAAAGCGAGATTCACCTTGGTACGCCAGTCAGCAACACTCCAGTGTCCCTTGAGGTCTGCATCGTACGTGAAAAGCCACGTCGAAGAAGACGTACCGCTTTCCTGTTTCCAGTTGTGGAAATCCATGCGGGTGAACTTGAGAGCGGCGACTACGTCAGCCGTCCAGTTTTCCGGGAGATAGCCTTCGAACATGCCACCTTCAGCGAAAGCCGTCGAGGCAGAAACGAGAGCTGCGCAAGCGATTGCAAATAATGACTTTTTCATATTCCTTCCTTGTTTTATGGTCATTCCGTCCCATAGACCACATTGAACTTGTTTGTTCATAAAGATAATTATTTTTTTGGAAAAATGTGAACGCAAATTACTATTATTACAAACATGTTACTCCGACGCCTCATTTTAACAATAATCGTCTTTTGGTGCATAGGGAATGCTGTAGCCAGCGAGAACAATTCACCATGGCAGTTCGAAGTCGGGGCATCGGTAGGCAGGCCGACTCCCATAATGCTAAATGCGGGCGTAGGCTACAAAAACGGCTTCTTCAGGGTCGCCGCTGGCGGTTGGCACCTGAAACCCAACGAATTCTGGGTAGGTTACCGCGGTAGCCTGGCATGGAAGTTTTTCCGCGAGTTGCCTTTTTCGCTCGACCTCGGGCTTGGCGGCGGATACGCATTCGCCAAGGCGCCCAACGAAATCCACAGGGCGCTCAACAACGCTAACAAGAAGCGCTACGTGCGTTCGTACAACTACAAGGAATCGCTCGACATTTCCGCCGAAATCCGCGCCAACATCTACGGCGTATTCACGCAGCTGGGGATTCCGCTCCACTACTTCATGAAGCATGACGAACCGACGGTGCTCTGGCAAGTCGGGTATGCGTATAGGTTTTAGTCATTAGTTTGTAAAAAAAATCCCGGCTCAGGCGAGTCAGGATAAAGGCGACCCCGGCACAGTGGCCGGGGTGACAAAGTAATGGATGACAGTCGAAGCGACTGTCAAGAAAATTACTTCTTGAGGCTCGGAACGCCACCGAAGTCGACGTTCGTCTTCTTGCCGAGCAAGAGAGCGCGAGTCTTGAGCGGGAGGCCGTAGCAACGGATGAAGCCAGTAGCGTCCTTCTGGTCGTACATGTCAACGTCCGTGAAGCCACCGAGGCCCATGTCGTACAAGCTGTACGGGCTCTTGATGCCAGCCGGGATGATGTTGCCCTTGTAAAGCTTGAGGGTCACGTCACCAGTCACAACCTTGTTCACTTCATTGAAGAAGGCGTCCATAGCCTGGCGGAGCGGAGTGAACCACTGGCCATTGTAGACAAGGTTTGCATAGGTCATAGACATCTTCTGGGCTTCGAACAAAGTTTCCTTGTCGAGCACGAGCTGCTGCAAGCATTCGTGAGCCTTGTAAAGGAGCGTGCCACCCGGAGTTTCATAAACACCGCGGCTCTTGAGGCCGACGAGGCGGTTTTCAACGATGT
>Ga0129307_1000119_pt1 | contig 131219 bp, 100 predicted proteins | sample P1105metagenome_FD_94437 | JGI IMG/M metagenome (GOLD analysis project Ga0129307, IMG submission 94437) | Capybara group fecal microbial communities from Wisconsin, USA - P1105 metagenome | ecosystem: Host-associated > Mammals > Digestive system > Large intestine > Fecal | place: USA... | reverse complement strand
TTTCCCTTCTGCTTTCCCTTCTGCTTTCCCTTCTGCTTTCCCTTCTGCTTTCCCTTCTGCTTTCCCTTCTGCTTTCCCTTCTGCTTTCCCTTCTGCTTTCCCTTCTGCTTTCCCTTCTGCTTTTTCTTCGGTCTTTTCTCTTCTTTATTCCTTCTTATGGTTCTTATCCTGATCCCTTGTAAAGTTATTCTCCAGATCCTTCATCTTTTCCTGCATTTCTGCTTCCATACCTCTCAGGAGACAGATCTCCGCCGCGTATCCGGGCAGCTCGTTCGGAGTCTCAAGGATAAACGGAAGCCCGCGGAGCGCGGGATGTGTCACGACCCGCCGGAACGTTTCCAGCGGAATGCTGCCTTCCCCGATCTTCTCATGCCGGTCCTTCCGGCTCCCGAACGGATTTTTGCTGTCGTTGATGTGGACAGCCTTCAGATGTTCAAGACCGATCACGCGGTCGAACTCGCCAAGAACGCCGTCAAGGTCACGGACGATGTCGTATCCTCCGTCATGTACGTGGCAGGTATCAAGACATACCCCGACCTTCTCCGGGAGCCTGACCGCTGCGCGGATCTCAGCGAGCTCTTCGAAACGCCCGCCAACCTCCGACCCCTTCCCGGCCATCGTCTCAAGCAGGACGATCGTGTGCTGTCCCGGCTGAAGTACCTGGTCAAGTCCCTCCGCGATCAGGGCGGCGCCCTTTTCCGGTCCCTGCCCCATGTGGCTCCCGGGATGGAAATTATAGTAATTGCCCGGGATCAGCTCCATACGCTCAAGATCCTCCTTCATGGCGCGGAGGGCAAATTCGCGTACCTCCGGTTTTATGGAGCAGAGATTCAATGTATAAGGCGCGTGGGCGACCAGCGGGGCAAACGCATGCTCCCTTAAGATCCTTCGAAGGGCGGCGGCATCGTCCGGGTCCGCTTCCTTCCGGTTCCCGCCGCGCGGGTTCCTTGTGAAGAACGCGAAGGTATCCGCGCCGATCGAAAGCGCCTCCTCCCCCATGTGGCGAAATCCCTTGCTGCTCGTTAGATGGCAGCCGATGTGAAGCCGGCATTGATGCTCCATTCTGTCTCCTTATTTATAGAAGCTTTTCAGCAATACCTGATCTGAGTACCGGTCTGAGATCTATAATGGATGGAAAAAACTCTCCGACATTTTAAGGAATGCCTGCGCTGCCGGGGAAAGCTGTGCCTTCCGCGGGAACGCGATGCCGATCTCGATGCTCTTCGCGGGGCGCACAGGAAGGATGCGGACGATGTCCTGCATCGCGGAGGCAGAGATCCTGTTGTCCACAGTGATGCCGAGGCCGGCCCCGACCATATGGTACACAGCGTAGATGTCGCGGCAGGAGAACCGTACATTCGGCTCGACGCAGTTTTCCTCAAGATAGCGCGAGCAGTCAGTCTCGTCCTGCGGGTAAAGCTGGATAAACGGTTCCCGGCGGAGATCATCCGCCGACACATACCCCTGCTCCGTGAGCGGATGACCCGGAGCGACCAGGGCCACCAGCGGGTCATTGGTCATCGGTTTCCAGTCAAAGTCCCCGTCGCGGCGGCTGATGATGCAGAAATCCGCCTCCCGGCGGGAGACCCGCCCGGCGAGTTCTGAGCTCACCCCTTCCAGAAGGCCGATGTGGATGCTCGGATGCTGCTCGCTGAAGGCTGCCATCAGCCTGGACAGCGTCTGGATAAAAGCCGGGTACGGTGTGCCGACGTAAAGGCTTCCGCATTCGATGCCCCGAAGCGCGTTCACGATGTGCCCGGTCCGCTTCGCCTCATCGGCAAGCATGTGAAAATGCGGCAGAAGCGTCTCACACTCCCGTGTGGGACGAAGCCCCTCCCGGGAACGGATGAGCAGCGGAAAGCCTGCTTCAGCCTCCAGGGAAGCCATCATCCGGCTGATGCCGGACGGCGTATAACCCAGGACCTCCGCCGCAGCAGACAGGCTGCCAAGCTCCAGCGCCTTAATGAGGGCGCTGATTTTTTCGGTGTCCATTTGCGGTTTCCTCACGATCAATTTACTTTATTGTTGTTTTACACAAAGATAACCCGGTGATATGATGCTGTCAAGGAGGTAGGAAAATGTCATACAAAAAAGCGGAAGCACTGCTCGCAACAGTGATCATCGCCCGCGCGACCTCATTTCTGATCATCAAATCAAGCCTTCTGGGCTTCTCGACCTTCAATCTTATGGCGCTGCGTTTCTGCATCGCGTTCTTCTGTCTGTTCCCGTTCGTCCGGAAGCATCTCCGCATCGTCCGGAAGGACACGCTCCTGAGGGGCGGCCTGCTGGGCGCGATATTTTTCGCCATCATCGCGGTCGAGCTGCAGGGACTGCGCATGACGGATTCTTCTGCCACGGTTGCATTCCTTGAAAACACTGCAATCGTGCTGGTTCCCCTTGTGGAAGCAGCGCTTCGCAGAAGACTCCCGCACAGACAGAACCTCATGTCCGCGCTGCTGGCACTCATGGGCATTGGATTCCTGCTCCTTCGCGGCGGCAGGATCGAGCTTTCTCCCGGCGTCATAGTATGCATATTAACAGCGATGCTCTACACCGCCTACATCATCCTGACCGACCGGCTTTCCCACCAGGAAGATCCCCTGCTGCTCGGCCTCATCATTACAGGGACCGCAGGACTCCTTTCAGCCGTGTCTTGTGTTCTTTTTGAAGCGCCGCGTCTCCCGGAAACGCCCCGCGAATGGGTGGGCATCCTTCTGCTCGCCATCGTGTGCGGCACCATCGGCACCGCGCTCCAGCCCATGGCACAGAAGTACGTTACCAGTGAAAAGGCCTGCGTGTTCTGCGCGCTGAACCCGCTCTCTACCTGCGTGATGGGCTGGCTCTTCCTGAATGAATGGCAGGGTATTACCGGACTGATCGGTGCTGTCCTGATCCTGTTGAGTATCATCCTTTCCCGTGACAGACTGACGGAGCCGAAAACAGCCGGCCTGTCTGCCCGGAATACAGGGCGTGCCTGAACCGGGCGTAAACAAGATCAATGGCCCCGATCATACAGACATTGATCCGCCCCCATGCTTTACCCCCGGAAAAGACAACGGGAGAACGAAAATCTTCGTTCTCCCGTTTTTTGTGGTATGGCAGATTTTATGTAAACTAATTCAGTATTATGTAAACTACCTGCTGACTTTCCTACTTCTGCTCCTGTTTCCGTTTTTTCCGCCCTTCGCTCCATTGCCCTTAGCACCGTTGCCTTTAGCGGCGTTACCATTGGCGCCGTTGCCCTTGGCACCGCCGCCTTTAGCGCCGCTGCCCTTAGCGGCGTTACCATTGGCGCTGCTGCTCTTAGCAGCGTTACCATTGGCGCCGCTGCCGTTTGCACTGCTGCCCTTTACACCATGGCCGTTTGCGGCTTTGTTCCCGGAGCTGCTGCCCTCGGCGCCTTTGCCCTTGGAGCCGGTGTTTCCGGAGCTGGTATTCCTGGCGCTGGTGTCTCTGGCGCCGGTGTCTCTGGTGCTGGTGTCTCTGGTGCTGGTGTCTCTGGCGTCATCACTCTTGATAACGCTTCTGCTTTCGCCTCCGGTCTTCTGCATGCCGCCCTTCATTCTGCCGCGAAAGGGACGGTCCTTCGAGATCCACTCCGCCTCGTCGCTGCCGTTATCGTCATCATCGCCAAGCGCAAAGAAAATATAATCGCCCTTCGCAAGATCAGCGAGCTTCAGATCCCCGTCCTCTGAACAGAACTTTGTGCCATCGTCGATCCGGATCTTGAGCGAAGTACCGGTCAGCGTGAGCATGTCCTCAAGCTTTTTCTCTTCCCGGGCAGAATTCTTTTCTGTTTTGTTTCCGCTGTCCGCAGATTTGTTTCCGTTTTTGCCCGATTCGCTGCCACCCTTGTCATGCCTGCCGCCGCCCTTGCCGGACTTGCTTCCGTCCTTATCGGATTTGTTCGCATTCTTCTCCGGCCTGTTGATCTCACCAAGCTCGACAGTGATCGTGTCCGAACCGACCGAAGTGATCTTTCCGGCCTGGACCTTTGCGCGATCTGTTTTTTCGTGACCGGACTCCTTCTGGCCGGTCTTTTCCTTATCAGTCTTTTCCTTATCAGTCTTTTCCTTATCGCCCTTTTTCTTATTGATTATTTTCTTGTCGGTCTTTTCCTTATCGGCTTTTTCGTTATCATTTTTTTCTTTATCGGTTTTTTCCTGACTGGTTTTTGCCTGGCCGGCGTTTTTAGCGGAAGCCGCGTAGACAGTCATGCTGCTCGCTGTCTGTCCTGCCGCAGGCACACACATGAGCGCTGCCATCATAATTGCCGCCGCCCCAGCCCACTTTTTCAATGTCATCTTTACCATGATTACCTCCTTATCAGCTTGCTGCCTGTCATTTTTCAGTCGGTCTTCTGTGCATCGACCACGGGTCTGCCTTTCTTAGCCTGACCCGCGTAACTGTCGTTCTGAGCATCACCCGCGTGTCCGTAATCTTGTGCCTGATCCGCACGTCCGCATTTCTGTGCCTGATCCGTACGTTCACCTTCCCGTGACAGACCCGCACGTTCGCTTTTCTATTCCGGACCCGTACGTTCACTTTCCCGTAACAGACCCGCACGTTCGCTTTTCTATTCCGGACCCGTACGTTCACTTTCCCGTAACAGACCCGCACGTTCGCTTTTCTATTCCGGACCCATACGTTCACTTTCCCGTGACGGAACCGCATGACTGCCGTTCTGTACCTTGTCCGCGTACAGGTTCTTTTTTCTTCCAGTTTCGCGGACACCTCCCATATCCGCCGCGTTACAGAGCATCTGCCGAATATCCTTCGGATGCTCAGTTCCGGCTGACAATGACATCTTACAGACGAATGCTGAAAAAAGGCTGAATCTGGATCTGTCTTTTCATTAACATTCCCTGAACATAATGAAATCCTCCTGAGGATCAGAGAAACGTTTCATGATCATGTGAACTCCTGTGGGTTCCGTACCCTGGGGCTTGCTGCCCGTTCCCCGATACGGAATCGCCTGGCCACAGCAGCTCCGCTCTTCTGTTTTAAGCTTTTTCCCCAAAAGCAGCAGGCCCCCGCATATGCGGGGGCCTGCCGGGCTTCGGTCATATTCAGTTCACACAGCTTTTCCGCGCTGCCGCAGGCAGCCGCGTGTCCTCATATCCTGTAAAGGATCCTTCTGGTCCTGTAAAGCCTTTTCGGATCTTACTTCATCTCCGCAATCGCCGCCTGTGCCGCCGCAAGTCTTGCGATCGGGACACGGAACGGTGAGCAGGAAACGTAGGTCAGGCCGACCTTGTGGCAGAACTCGACGGAGCTCGGATCGCCGCCGTGCTCGCCGCAGATGCCGCACTTCATGCCCGGGCGGGTGTTGCGGCCATCGGTGACTGCCTTCTTGATCAGCTGGCCGACGCCCTCCTGGTCAAGCTTTGCGAACGGATCGTTCTCATAGATCTTGTTCTCGTAGTAGCTGTTCAGGAACTTGCCTGCATCGTCACGGGAGAAGCCGAAGGTCATCTGGGTCAGGTCGTTGGTACCGAAGGAGAAGAACTCAGCCTCCTCAGCGATCTCGCCTGCCATCAGGGCAGCTCTCGGGATCTCGATCATGGTGCCGACGTGGTAGTTGATGAAGGTGCCGCGCGCCTTCATAACTTCCTCAGCGGTCTCGACGACGATGGACTTGACGAACGCAAGCTCCTTCTTCTCGCCGACCAGCGGGATCATGATCTCCGGAACGATATCGTAGCCATCCTCTTCCTTGACCTCAAGCGCAGCCTCGATGACAGCCCTGGTCTGCATCTTTGCGATCTCAGGATAGGTAACGGCCAGACGGCAGCCTCTGTGGCCCATCATCGGGTTGAACTCGGACAGGCTGTCAACGCGGGACTTGACCTCTTCGTAGGTAAGGCCCATCTCCTCAGCCAGAGCCCTCTGCTCTTCCTCGGTGTGCGGCACGAACTCGTGCAGCGGCGGATCCAGGTAACGGACCGTCATAGGTCTGCCCTTCAGAGCCTTGTACATCGCCTTGAAGTCACCCTTCTGGAACGGGATCAGCTCGTTCAGGGCTTCCTCACGTGCCTCAACGGTATCGGAAAGGATCATCTTGCGGATCTTCGGGATCCTCTCAGCTTCAAAGAACATGTGCTCGGTACGGCAGAGGCCGATGCCCTCCGCGCCGAGTGCGACTGCGTTTGCGGTGTCGCGCGGGTTGTCGGCGTTCGTGCGGACCTGGAGCTTCCTGTACTTGTCAGCCCAGTTCATGATGCGGCCGAAGTTGCCGGAAACGGAAGCCTCCTGCGTCTTGATGTCTCCGTCATAGATCTTGCCGGTGGAGCCGTCAAGGGAGATGTAATCACCCTCGTGATAGGTGTGGCCGCCAAGCGTGAACCACTTCTCCTCCTCGTTGATCTTGATCTCGCCGCAGCCGGAGACACAGCAGGTGCCCATGCCGCGCGCGACGACTGCCGCGTGGGAGGTCATGCCGCCGCGGACCGTAAGGATACCCTCGGAAGCGACCATGCCCTCGATATCCTCCGGGGAGGTCTCAAGGCGGACAAGGATGCAGCGGTCGCCCTTCGCGTGAGCTTCCTTCGCGTCCTCAGCGGTGAAGTAGACCTTACCTGCAGCAGCGCCCGGAGATGCCGGAAGCGCCTGGCCGATGACCTCGCCTGCCTTCAGGGCCTTCGCGTCGAAGACCGGGTGAAGCAGCTGGTCAAGGGACTTCGGCTCGATCCGCATGACTGCCTCTGCCGGGGTGATCAGGCCCTCGTCAACGAGATCGCATGCGATCTGGATGGCAGCCTGAGCGGTCCTCTTGCCGTTACGGGTCTGCAGGAAATACAGGTTCTTGTCCTGGATGGTGAACTCCATATCCTGCATGTCGCGGTAATGGTTCTCAAGGTTGGTCGCAAGCTCCATGAACTGCTTGTAGACTTCCGGCATATCCTGCTCGAGCTGGCTGATGTGGCTCGGGGTGCGGACACCTGCGACGACGTCCTCGCCCTGTGCGTTGATCAGGTACTCACCGAAAATGCCCTTCGCGCCGGTCGCCGGGTCTCTCGTGAATGCGACGCCGGTACCGGAGGTCTCGCCCATGTTGCCGAAGACCATGGTCTGGACGTTGACCGCGGTGCCCCAGCTGTAGGGGATATCGTTCATGCGGCGGTATACGTTCGCGCGCGGGTTGTCCCAGGAACGGAAGACTGCCTTGACAGCCTCCATCAGCTGGACGCGTGCATCCTGCGGGAACTCCTCGCCCATAGCCTCGAGATACAGGGCCTTGAACTTGCCGATCAGGATCTTCATGTCGTCAGCGGTCAGCTCGACGTCAAACTTCACGCCCTTCTCTTCCTTCAGGGCATCGATGATCTTCTCGAACTCGGACTTGGAAACGCCCATGACGACGTCGGAGAACATCTGGATGAAACGTCTGTAGGAGTCATATGCGAAACGGGCGTTGCCGGTCCTCTTCGCAAAGCCCTCGACAGCGATGTCGTTCAGGCCAAGGTTCAGGATGGTGTCCATCATACCCGGCATGGAAGCGCGTGCGCCGGAACGGACGGAGACAAGGAGCGGATTCTCCGGATCACCGAACTTTCTGCCGTTCAGGTCCTCAAGCCATGCAAGGTTCTCCATGATCTGCTGCTGGATCTCTTCCGTGATCTTCTTTCCGGAATCATAGTAATCCGTGCATGCTTCCGTCGTGACCGTAAAGCCCTGCGGAATCGGCATTCCGAGGTTGGTCATCTCAGCGAGGTTCGCGCCCTTGCCGCCAAGCAGCTCTCTCATACCGGCGTTGCCCTCACTGAACTTATATACCCATTTTCTAGCCATATGTTCCCTCCTGTGAAATCAATTAATGCGAACGATACTGACAATCGTTAACGGAAAAATTTTATCACAAAGTACACAAAAAAGGAACGGGGTGACCCGTTCCTTTTTCACTCTTTATCAATACTTTAGAATTACAGGACCCGTTTTTTCCGGGAATGATCAGAAGCTGAACCTGTCGAGGAAATAGTTCCTGAGGTCCTCGATCTTCACGCGCTCCTGCGCCATGGTGTCGCGGTCGCGGACCGTGACTGCGCCGTCCGTCTCGGAATCGAAATCGTAGGTGATGCAGTACGGCGTGCCGATCTCATCCTGCCTTCTGTAGCGCTTGCCGATAGCGCCGCGGTCATCGTACTCGCAGTTCCAGTACTTCGAGAGCTCCGCGTAGACCTTCTCCGCGCCGGCGGCGAGCTTCTTGGAAAGCGGCAGGACACCGATCTTGACCGGTGCGAGCGCCGGATGGAAGTGCAGCACGGTACGGACATCGCCCCCCTCGAGCTCCTCCTCGTCGTAGGCGTTGCAGAGGAACGCGAGCGTCACGCGGTCAGCGCCGAGCGACGGCTCGATGACGTACGGGATGTACTTTTCCTTGATCTCGTCGTCGAAGTAGGACATATCCTCGCCGGAGACCTCCTGGTGGCGGGACAGGTCGTAGTTCGTGCGGTCGGCGATGCCCCAGAGCTCGCCCCAGCCGAACGGGAACAGGAACTCAAGGTCGGTCGTCGCCTTGGAGTAGAAGGACAGCTCTTCCTTGTCGTGGTCTCTCGCGCGGAGGTTCTCCTTCTTCATGCCGAGGTCCTCAAGCCACTTCACGCAGTAGCTCTTCCAGTAATCGAACCACTCAAGGTCGGTATCCGGCTTGCAGAAGAACTCAAGCTCCATCTGCTCGAACTCGCGGGTGCGGAAGGTAAAGTTGCCGGGCGTGATCTCGTTGCGGAAGGACTTGCCGATCTGGCCGATGCCGAACGGGACCTTCTTCCTGGAGGTGCGCTGGACGTTCTTGAAGTTGACGAAGATGCCCTGCGCGGTCTCCGGGCGGAGGTAAACGACGTTCTTCGCGTCCTCGGTAACGCCCTGGAAGGTCTTGAACATCAGGTTGAACTCACGGATCTCGGTGAAATCAGTCTTGCCGCAGCTCGGGCAGGCAATGCCGTTGTCGCGGATGAAGTCCTCCATCTCCTTGTGGCTCCAGCCGTCGACGCTGGACTTTAACATGATGCCCTTCTCGGCAGCATAGTCCTCGATCAGCTTGTCCGCGCGGAAACGCTCATGGCAGCCCTTGCAGTCCATCAGCGGATCGGAGAAGGAGCCGATATGCCCGGAAGCGACCCAGGTCTGGGTATTCATAAGGATAGCGCAGTCCACGCCGACATTGTACGGGGACTCCTGGACGAACTTCTGCCACCACGCCTTCTTGACGTTGTTCTTGAGCTCAACGCCGATGTTTCCGTAGTCCCAGGTGTTCGCGAGACCGCCGTAGATCTCAGAACCCGGATAAACAAAGCCGCGGTTCTTGGCAAGGGCTACGATCTTTTCCATTGTGTATTCCATAACTTCTCCTCCGTATTGCTGTCCGGGCCGCTTTGCCGCGCCGGAACATGATCTCCTTAGTGCGCCCGCTGCCGGGTGCATGAACAATAAATCATTATAATCGCAGAGACACGGATTTTCAAGAAAATCCGTATCCCGCGCCTCACATCATCGCCTTCAGGATCTCCAGCGAGTGCATCTCCCGGTCCACGTACCTGTGGAGGGAGGCGTCGGCATTGTCCCCGAGCTCCTTCAGGATCCCGTCCGTGACCGTGAAGGTGAAGAGCTTTTCCTCCGGCGCGGTGCAGATATAGTTCCAGGTGTAGCGGCACTTTTCCGCGTGCGCAAGCGGCGGCTCCGGGTCGTAGGCCCCGTCGATCACCAGCGCGCGGAGCTCGAAGATGCGCCGCGTCAGGTCCCGCGGGATCTGCGGCTTCTGGATGGCCAGGAGCGTCCGGTACAGAAGCTTTAAAAGCCGCGGCTCGGGCGCCAGGTCATGCGCGAAATAATCGGCAAGCTCCAGAAAATAGCTCCCGTAGCAGGTGAGGACCATGTCCCGCGTCAGAGGCTCGAAATAATTCTGTATCTCCGCCGACTCGAGACTGTAGGAATCCCGTCCCTGGAACAGCGTGAAGCGCCCGTAGGCGAACGGCCGCGTGACGCCCATGAACGGGCTCCCCGGCTTTCCTGCCCCGCGCGCGAAAAAGGAGAGCTTCCCCTGCTCAAAGGTCAGGAGCGTGACCCGCCGGTCCCGCTCTCCTACCGGCATGACCTTAAGCACCATCCCGGTGACTTCCGCCGTTCCGTTCCGCATGTCCTTTTACTCCCTGAGCTTCCTCGCGTCGTATCCGAAGCTCCTCAGCTGCGTGTCGTCGTCCCGCCATTCCCTCCGGACCTTCACCCAGAGCTTCAGGTTGACCTGCGTCTCGCACATGTCCTCGATCGCGAGGCGCGCGCCGGTGCCGATGCGCTTCAGCATCTGCCCGCCCTTCCCGATCACCATGCCCTTATGCGAATCCCGCTCGCAGATGATCGAGGCGTCGAGGTCGATGATCCCGTCCTCCCGTTCCTTCATCCGCTCCACAGTGACCGCGATGCCGTGCGGCACCTCGTCGCGGAGGAGCCGGAGCGCCTGCTCGCGGATGAGCTCCGCCGCGATGTCGCGCATGGGCTCGTCCGTCACCTCGTCCTCGCCGTAGAAATACGGTCCCTCCGGGAGGAAGCGGTATATCGCCTCCATGAGGGCATCCGTGTTTTTATCCTTCAGCGCGGAGACCGCGATGATATCGTCCGGCTGGGCAAAGGCCTGATAGCGGGCGATGCTGTCAGCGAGCGCAGCCGTATCCTTCAGCCTGTCCACCTTGTTTACCGCGATGATCAGCGGTTTCTTCACCTTCGACAGCTTTTCCCGGATCTCATTCTCCGCGGCGCCGATATAGGCGCCCGCTTCGACGATCCAGAGGATCACGTCGCAGGAATCCACCGTGCGGAGCGCCGCGTCCACCATGAACCTTCCGAGCCTGTTCTTCGCCCTGGTCAGTCCCGGCGTGTCCTCGAACACGATCTGCCCGCGTTCATCCGTATATACGGTACGGATCCGGTTCCGCGTGGTCTGCGCCTTCTCCGAGGTGATCGCGATCTTCTGTCCGATCAAGTGGTTCATCAGCGTGGACTTTCCCACATTCGGCCGCCCCACCAGAGCGACAAATCCTGACTTTGCCATATATTAAACACCTTCCCAGGGCTTTCGCATTAAGAAATAATGCAGACATTGCGAAATCCCTTTGCGCATTTATTCCTGTTCCCCGGACAGGGGCCTTACCTCCGAGAACGCGGCCGCGTTCTCGCGGATCTGCGTCTCGTTTCCGACCACGCACTTCGCGCCGTCGGAGAGCACCGCCTCAAGGAGCGGAGCAAGGGCGCGGATATCCGCGTCCGTCGCGTCGAGGATCTCGTCACGCTCCCGCTGGAGGTCCTCCGCGGTGACATGCGAGTAGAACGCCGAAAGCCCGCGGAGTCCCTTCGTAAGCGGCGTCAGCAGGATGTCAAGCTCGCTGACCGCGCCGATGATGGTCTTCGTCATCTCGCGCTCGTCCGCCTTGTACTGCCTTGCGAAATCCGCGATGCCGTCGAAGACCTCGTCCGTCTCGAGAAGCTTCGGGTCGCGGTAAGAAACGAACGCGCTGTTCCCGCTCCGCCCGAACGAGGACATGCAGCCGTAGGCGCCGCCCCGGACGCGGATGCTGTTCCAGAGATAGTCGTAGCTTAAAAGCACCTTGAGGATCCTCAGGACCCCCGTATAGGAAAAGCCGTGGTCTTTGAAGTTCCCTGCCCTCGCGACGTAATTCACGAGCGACGCGGTCTCCCACGCCTCGCGGCGCACACACGGCGCGTAGTCTGCCCTGTCGGGACGTTCCGCGGAAGGCGGAAGCGTTTCCTTAAAGCCCTGAAGGGCCGCGGCGAATGCCCTGTAGCCCTCCTCGTCGCAGGTCACGTGGACCCGGAGATTGTCCGCAGTGAAGATCCTCCTGACAAGGGAGGAAAGACGCTCCGCGAGGAGGTCCCACGCCTTCCCGCTTCCGGTGCCGTCCGGCAGGGGCTCCCCGCCCTCCGCCCGGACGTCCCCGGCCGAAAGACGCTCAAGGAGCTTATAGTAGGCGATCCCGCGGATGGCGTCGCCGAACGCCGCATCCTTCGAGAGGAAGGAGCCCGCGCGGGACATCGCTGCCGTATGGCCGGCGCTTGTCAGGCGGTCCTTAAGCCCCGCCTTCACCTCCGCAAGGATCTCCTTCAGCCGCGCCGTGTCGGAAAGCTTCGAAGAGAGGAGCATCTCCCGCATCGCGGAGAGAACGAAGCCAGTCTTTTCGTAAAGCGCCTTGCCGCTCGCGGTGAATACGAGGGTCTGCCGCCCCGGCGCCGTGAAATCCGGATAGCAGTCCATGCCGAAGCCGATGCCGCCGCTGTTGAGGTTCACCTGCGTTGCGAGATCCGCGTAGGTATGCTCCTCCGTGTCGATATAGGAAAACGTGTCGCGCAGGAAGGCCATGCAGGAGATCTCCTCCATGGAGAGGCTCCCGATGTCGAACAGCAGGCGGACGTACGCGATCCCGGACGTAAAGACGCGGGACCAGATGACAGGCAGCCCTGCCTCCGTCCGTTCCTCGAACACGGGCTTCTCTGCCTCCCGGCCGATATCGCTGCGCCTGAGCAGCGGGATCTTCAGAAGGTCCTCCCGGCTCGACGGCTCGCTCTGGTAGGCCCTGAGCTCCTCCGTCTTCCGGACGACCTCCTCCATTTCCCCGCGGGTCATGCCGTCTTTGATCCGGGCGAGCTTTTCCTTCAGCTCTTCGTCCTTCCTGGCGGTAAGGCCCGCCACGGGCTTCATGATGACGAGGGCCTCCTCCGCCCCGCCAAGAAGCGAATCGCGGATCAGCTTCTCAAAGAAGCCTTCATCGATCTTTACCTTCAGGTCCGCGAACATCGCGTCGAATTTCAGATGCATGCAGGGATCCGCGTCGTAGAGCCAGCTGTTGAAGGACTCGATCCCGTACATGAGGCCCTTCGGATAGGAGCCGAAATCCGCCTCCCTGGCGCGGAACTCCGCCACGTTGACCGCCGCCTTCAGCATGTCGCGGTCAAGGCCGTTCTCCGCGAGGCCGGAAAGCGTCCCGCGGACGGTCTCAAGGAACAGGCCCTTTTTATCCGGGGACGTGTTCTTCGCGGTCACGCTGAAATAGGGCTCGCGCACCCCGTAGCTGTAGCCCCCGTAGACGTCCTCGCAGACGCCCGCGTCGATCAGCGCCTTGTGAAGCGGCGCGCCCGGCACCTCGAGAAGCACGTATTCAAGCGCCTGGAAGGCGTTGTAGTAAAGCGGGGCGAGCTCGCCGCCGACACGCTTGTTCAGGGAGAAGTACCAGGCATTGTCCACCGGCTCGTTGTCCGAAACGGCGTATTCAAACACGCGCTCCACAGGCGCCGCGAGCGGCGCGGGCACAGGAATCGCGGAATCCACCGGCCTCCGGCCGTACGCCGAAAGGTACGCGCGGTCGATGTACGCCAGCTGGTCACAGTAATCCATCGCCCCGTAGAGGTAGATAAACGAGTTCGACGGATGATAATAGCGGGAATGGAAATCCAGATAGGACTCATAGGTCAGGTCCGGGATGAAATCCGGGTCGCCGCCCGACTCCTCCGCGTAGGGGTGCCCGGGGAACAGGACCTCGTTCACGGCGCGCTCCATGACGCCGTCCACGGAGCTGTAGACGCCCTTCATCTCGTTGTAGACGACGCCGTTCAGGGTGAGGGGGCCGTCCGCGGACTCCGCCTCGTAGTGCCAGCCCTCCTGGCGGAAGATCTTCTCCTCGCGGTACAGGTTCGGATGGAAGACCGCGTCGAGATACACGTCCATGAGGTTCCGGAAATCCGCGTCGTTCACGCTCGCGACCGGGTAGATGGTCTTGTCCGGGTACGTCATCGCGTTCAGGAAGGTATTAAGCGAGCCCTTCACGAGCTCCACGAACGGATCCTTGGAGGGATACTTCTCCGAGCCGCAGAGCGTGGTATGCTCCACGATATGCGCGACGCCGGTCGAATCCCTGGACGGCGTGCGGAAGCCGATCGTGAACACCTTGTTCGTGTCGTCGGAAAGAAGGAGGAACACCCTCGCGCCGGTCCTTCTGTGTTCCATGGTCACGCCCTCGGCATTGATCTCCGGAATGGCGGTCCGCTCAAGAAACTCGTAGGCGTCCAGCGCCTTCAGCGCTTCGATCTCACGCGCCGCGTCAAACTTCTCAGTCATAGGTTTCCTTTCTTCTCTTTTTCTGTCCCGGGCTTCCCGGGGCACGTTCCCTTTTCTGTCCCGGCCCTGTCTCAGGCCGTTTCCGGCCCCGTCTCAGAGCCTTCCCAGAAATTTGTCCTTAAGAAGGGCAAGGCACTCGCGGAAATACGCGTGGACCAGCGTCAGGACCGGGCTTGCGGCAGGAATGCCGGAGACCTTCCGGCCGAGCTGCTTCTCCGCGATATGCTGCGCCCGGTACAGGTGGTAGCCGTTCGTCAGGACGCCGATCCGCATAGGTCTCGCCTCCGCCTGGATGATCTTCCCGGAGGAGGGGCTTTTCGGCAGGATGTGGGGCCTCCGCGCGACCTCTCCCTCCACTCTTCTCAGGAGGGCAGCGCTGTAGATGATGTTCTCATAGGTGTTCCTCGACTGGATCTCCAGCATGAGCCGCCCGGGGGCGATGCCGGCAGCCGTCAGGTAGTCCGCCATGATCTGCGCCTCCGGCGGGCGTTCCGCCGCGGCCTTCCCCTTTCCCCCGGACAGGATGAACTTTGTCTGCGGGTTCTCCGCCGCGTAAGCCGCCGCCGCGTCCAGGCGCCGTTTCAGGCTCCCGGACACCTGGCCGTCCTGCCGGATCTCCGCGCCGAGGACCATGACATAGTCAAGGTTCCGCTCCGGCTCCTGGTGAAGGGCGGACGCGACCAGGATCCCGGTGACCAGGAGCACAGCCATCATGGAAAACGCCATGGTGTGAAGCGCCGTGACGAGCCACAGGGGCGTCTTTGACGGATCGCGGCGGTACATGGCAGCCGCCATCATGTTCACCAGGAATACGGCCGCGAAAAAAAGCCAGATCCAGTTCTGCCCGGCGGTCACGCCGGACGCGAGGATCAGAAGGAACCAGTACAGAAGGCAGAACAGCACGCCTGCCATAAAGAAGATGGTCATCTCATGCTCCGATCGGGGTATCCGGCGTTCCGCCGGCATTGGCTTTTTCCGTGAGGACCCTCAGCACCTCGCCGGCTTCCGGCGCGGGGCTTAAGGAGACCTTCAGAAGTTCCTTCGGATGCGGGGCGGACGGCATGCGGACGCCGTCCCCGTTCTCGATGTCCGTTACGGCCGCGGAAAGGTTCCTGCCGTCCGGCTTCATGATCTCGATCACGTCGCCCGCGGAGAACTTGTTCTTCTGGTGGAAGACTGCCCTTCCCTGTTCATCCACCGACTCGACCGTCCCGAGATAGGTGTAGTCCCGGATATAGGTGCTGCTGTGGTAGATCTGCGCGCTGCTGTCCGGCTTCCCGAAAAAGAAGCCGGTGGTGAATTCGCGGTGCGTGCACTTGCCGATCTCCTCGAGGTACACCGGCAGCTTTTCGCGGTAGAGCGCCGGATCCGCAAGACAGTCGTCGATCGCGTTCCTGTAGGTGCGCACCGCTGCCGCCGCGTAGAGCTCCGTCTTCATGCGGCCCTCGATCTTGAAGCTGTCGATCCCGGACGATAAAAGCTCCGGGATATGCCCGATCATGCAGAGGTCCTTCGAATTGAAGATGAAGGTCCCCTTGTCCGTCTCCTCGACCGGCATGTACTCGCCCGGCCGCTTCTCCTCCACCACCGCGTATTTCCAGCGGCAGGGATGTGTGCAGGCCCCGCGGTTCGCGTCGCGCCCCGCGAGGAAGCTGCTCAGAAGGCAGCGTCCGGAGTACGAGATGCACATGGCGCCGTGCACGAAGGTCTCGATCTCGAGGTCCTCCGGGATGTTCGCGCGGATCTCGCGGATCTCGTCCAGGGAGAGCTCCCGCGCCGTCACGACGCGCCTGGCCCCGAGCGAATGCCAGAAGCGGAACGTCCCGTAGTTCGTATTGTTCGCCTGCGTGCTGATGTGGATGTCCGTGTCAGGGCAGTGCTCCTTCGCGAGCATGAAAAGCGCCGGGTCGGAGACGATGAGCGCGTCGGGCTGCATGGCCCGCATGCTTTTAAAGTACTGCTCCGCCTCCCTGAGCTCCGCGTTATGCGCGATGATATTCGCCGTCACATAGACCTTTTTCCCGCGCTCGTGCGCGTAGCGGATGCCCTCCGCCATCTCCCCGTCCGAGAAGTTCTTCGCCATGGCGCGGAGACCGAAGGCCTCGCCGCCAATGTACACGGCGTCCGCCCCGTAGAGGAACGCCGTCTTCAGGACCTCAAGGCTTCCCGCAGGCGCGAGGAGCTCAGGCTTCCTGTTTCTCATGATAAAAGCTTCCTTTCACTGTCAGGGCCGCGCCGTCCCCGGACGGGACCACGGAGGTGGTAAGCCCCTCCGTATGCGTGAGCCTGTAAAGATATTCGCGCATACGCGCGTGGATGGTCCGGTCCCTCCGGTCCACCGCGAACCGCGATTCCGCGACGCTTCCCTCCTGGAGGACGTTGTCCGAAAACAGGACCCCGCCCGGCTTGAGGATCCTCAGAAGGTCCGGAAGCCAGTTCAGGTACTGCCCCTTCGCCGCGTCCAGGAAGATCAGGCCGAAGCGCTCCGCCTCAAAGGAGGCGAGGTACCCGCCCGCGTCGCCCGTAAGAAACGAAATGGAGCCGCCGACCGCGGCCCGTTCGAAATTCTCCCGGGCAGTCGCGATCCGCGGCGCGTAATTTTCAATTGTTGTCAGGCGGCAGCCCGGCGGCATATTCTCCGCCATCACGACCGCCGAATAGCCGGCACCGGTCCCGACCTCCAGGATCTCATCCGGCCTTGCCATGGCGATGACTGCCTTCAGCAGGCCCTCCGTGTTCCTGCGGATCACAGGGACCCCGTCCCTCACCGCCTCCGCGCGGAGCTCCTCCGCGAACGCGGAATTCCCCGGATCCAGAAGATCAAGATAGTCCGCGGTCTTCGGATCCGTGATCATGAGCCGCCCTCCGTATCAGGGCCCGCGTCCATCTGCACCAGGATCTCCTTGACCGTTTCCGAGGTGTTCAGGAGGTAGGTCCCCGGCTTCACACTGAGCCCGAAGAACTTCGACTGGATCCGGAACGCCCACTCGTTGTCGATGATGCCCTTCCTCTTCAGGATGGACGCAGTGTGCCAGGTGTCCGTCCCGTTTCCGATCGTGACGCGGATGTCCCGGCCCGGCGCCTCCTCGGCGCCGTGCTCGTAGAACACGTCATGCCCGAAGCTGTACGCGGCAGTCACGCCGCGGAACAGGACGAACGCGAGAAACACGCAGACGACTGCCCGCACGGCGATACGGATCATGCCGGTCGAAATACTGTTCAGTTTTTCAGACCCCTGGCGCATGTGCTTAGTTGACCCCCATGATGATGGGAATGATGACCGGATTCCGCTTCATCTTCTTCCAGAAATAATCACTCAGTGCTTCGCGCACCTCGTTCCTGATCCGTGACCAGTCGGTGATCCCGCGTCCCTCGCAGAAGGTCACCGCCGCCTGGGCTGCCGCCCTCGCGTCGTCGATCACGTCCTCGCTGTCCTTCATGTAGACGACGCCGCGGGACACGATCTCCGGCCCGGAGACCAGCAGGTCCGTGGCCCGGTCAAAGACCATAGTCACGACCATGATACCATTTGCCCCGAGGTTTTGTCTATCTTTCAGGACCACGTTGCCGACGTCGCCGACCCCGAGTCCCTGGACCAGGATACCGCCCGCCTGCACGCGTCCGGCGATCCTGCAGCTGTCCTCGGAAAGCTCCACCACGTCGCCTGAGGACATGAAGAGGATGTTCTCCTTCGGCACGCCGACTGCCTCGGCGATCGCGACCTGCGCCTTCCTGTGGCGGTACTCGCCGTGGACCGGGATCGCGAACTTCGGGCGCAGCAGGGAGTACATGAGCTTGATCTCCTCCGCACAGGCGTGCCCGGACACGTGCGTATCCTGGAACACGACCTCGGCGCCCTTGATGGAAAGCTCGTTGATGACCTTGTCGACCGCCTTCTCGTTGCCCGGGATGGGGTGCGAGCTCATGATGACCACGTCGTTCGGGGTGATGCTCACCTTCCGGTGCATGCCGCCGGCCATGCGCGACAGCGCAGCCATGCTCTCGCCCTGGCTGCCGGTCGTGATCAGCACCGTCTTCTCCGGGGGATAATTCTTCAGCTGCTCGATGTCGATCAGCGTGCCCTCCGGGATATGGATGTAGCCGAGCTCGTTGGCGATGCCGATGACGTTCACCATGGAACGGCCCTCGACCACGACCTTGCGGCCGTATTTGTACGCGGTGTTGATGACCTGCTGCACGCGGTCCACGTTCGACGCGAAGGTCGCGACGATGATGCGGTTCTCCTGGTGCTCCGAGAAGATCAGGTCAAAGGTGCGGCCCACAGTGCGCTCCGACATGGTGAAGCCGGGCCGGACCGCGTTGGTGCTGTCGCAGAGCAGGGCGAGGACGCCCTTTTTCCCGAGCTCCGCCATCCGCTGGAGGTCCGCCGCTTCGCCGAAGACCGGCGTGTAGTCGATCTTGAAGTCTCCGGTGTGGAAGATCACGCCTGCCGGGCAGGAGATCGCCAGCGCCGAGCTGTCGGAGATCGAATGGTTCGTCTTCACGAACTCCACGTTGAACTCGCCGAGCGGCACCGTATCGCCATGCTTCACGACGAACAGCTTCGCGGAATCCGCGAGTCCGTGCTCCTCCAGCTTGTGCCTGATGAGGGCGATGGTCAGCCTGGTAGAGTAGACCGGGACGTTCAGCTCCTTCAGGATGTACGGGAGCGCCCCGATATGGTCCTCGTGGCCGTGGGTGATCACGAAGCCCTTCACCTTCGACGCGTTCTCCTTAAGGTAGGTCACGTCCGGGATGACGCAGTCGATGCCCAGCATATCGTCGCCCGGGAACGCCATGCCGCAGTCCACGACCATGATGCTGTCCCCGTACTCGAACGCGGTGATGTTCATGCCGATCTGCTCAAGGCCGCCGAGCGGGATGATCTTCACCTTCGCCCCGTTCTTCCTCCGGATGCCCTCCGCCCTGGAAAGCACGGCCTCGACAAGGCCCTCCGCCGCGCTGCTCCTGGAGCCCTTTCTCGAGAGGGCGTTCTTCACGCTTCCCGCCTTCTTCCCGGTCTCCGCGTTCATTTCCGCCGCGGTGCTCACCGGGAGCTCCATGATCATCTCCGGCACGCCGTTTTCAGGGGACCTGTTCCTTTTCGCGGCCGCCTTCTTCGCTGCCTTCTTAAGGGTCTCCGTCTTCTTTACGGTCTCCGTCTTCTTTGCGGCCGGTTTTCTTTTTGTCTCCGGAGCGTCCTTCACGGCTGCCTTCTTCGTCTCCGGCGCGCTCTTCGCGGCTGCCTTCCTGGTCCCCGCCGCGGCCTTTGCAGCCTTCTTCGCGGTCCCGGCCTTCTTCAGGGATGCCGCTTCCGCAGCCCCTGTTTCCTTCCCGGTCCGCTTCGCGGCCCTGCCGGCCGCCTTGCCTGCGCCTGCAGGCTTCCTTCCGGTCTCCTCCCCTTCAAAGGAGTAGACCCTTTCCTTCTCCGCGTGCTTCTTCGCGGAGTTCTTTTCCCTTACACTCTTTTTCCCCGTGCCCTCGTGGGCATGGGTATCCGCAGCCAGCGACCGGCTCAGCTCCTTCAGCTTCCGGATCGCCTTCAGCGGATTCTTTTCAGTTTCACTCAATACAAAAACCTCCGTTGATCATTCCGTCAGGTCTACGCCTGACTCGCTCATAAGCTCCTGAAAAATGCGGAACATGTATTCCGCTTCATCATCATTCTCTACAAATTCATACACGGCCTCGGTATCCTCAGGCCTCGACACGTCCTTCAGGATGTAGCAGTCGCCGTCCCCGTCCTCCGTGTCCGCGGCAAGAAGGTAGTACATGCCGTTCATCTTGGTCTCCTCGACAACGTAAAGCGGGATCTCCTCACCGCTTTCATCCGTCACAAGGATCCTGGTCCCTTCCATTGCCTCTTCACTCATGGTTCTTCCTTTCCGGACGGCTCAGAGCGTTCCGTACTCCGGATGCGCGTCCATATATTCTTTCAGGATCAGGCACGCAGCCACCTGATCGATCATTTTCTTCCTGTCCTCCCTGCGGACGCCGCTCTCCGAAAGGATCTCGTCCGCGGCGACCGTGGTGAGCCGCTCGTCCTGCCAGTCGACCGGCAGCCCCGTGCGCCGTTCGAGCATCGCCTTAAACTGCACGCACTTTTCGACGCGCTCCCCCGCGGTCCCGTCCATATTGAGGGGCCGTCCGAGGACGATGCGACCGGCGCCCCGCTCCTTCGCGAGCGCCTCGATCCGCGCCAGGGTGCGGCGGAGCTTCGATTCACTGTCGCGGGTGATGGTCTCCGCGGGCTGGGCCGTCAGATACAGCGCGTCGCTGAACGCGACGCCCACTGTTTTGGAGCCGTAGTCAAGCCCCATAAGGATCATAAAGCACCTCCAGGTCCGCGGAAGTCTCCGCCTTCAGACACAACAAAAAGCAAGGGGTCCCGCCATTTCCTTCCGAAATGCCCGGACGGCCCCTCTTTCCCGGATGCAAAAAAAGAAAAATGCGGCAGTGATCTCAGTCGCTGCCGCCGAACTTATTTTCTATGTAATAACTCAACAGCTCTTCCAGGATCTCGTCACGCTCCACCTTCATGATCAGGCTCCGCGCGCTCTTATGACTGGTGATGTATGTGGGATCACCGCTCATTACATACCCGACGATCTGATTCACCGGGTTATAGCCCTTTTCAGACAATGCTTCGTAAACCAGCTCAAGCACCTGGTTCACGTTCATCTTGTTTTCCTGTACTGCCTTAAAAAACTGGGTATCATGTAAATTCGCGTCCATATCAATGACCTCTCAATTGCTTTCTATTCTATACGAAAACAAAGCAATCATCAATAGGAAAAGCCTTACGAAATCTCTACGATACGGTCCATTTTCATGATCCCGTCCGTAAGAAATCCCGTGATCGTGCCCTTTACGAGCCTGTTTCCGGCGCTGAGAGACGGATCAATCCCCACTTTCACATATTCTTTTGTATTGCCGGCAAGCCACTCCTTCCCGCCGGCGGTAATGATATCCTCGGTGAGGATCTGGTCCCCGCAGCCGATCCTCCGCTCCCGGAATTCCCTCGACATTTCCCTTTCGAGCACCGCAAGACGCGCCGCGCGCTCCGCCTTCACCGCCTTCGTCACCTGGCCCGGCATGGCCGCGGCCCTGGTGCCCTTACGGACGGAATAAGGGAAGATATGCATCTCGTAGAAGCCGGTCTCCCTGACGAAGGCACAGCTCTCCGCGAACTCCTCCTCTGTCTCTCCGGGGAAGCCGCAGATCACGTCCGTGGTCAGGGCCGCGTCCGGAAACGCCGCGCGAAGGCGCTCCACGCCCCGTGCGTACTCCTCCGTAGTATAATGGCGGTTCATGCGCTTCAGTACCGAGTCGCTGCCGCTCTGGAGGCTCAGGTGGAAGTGCGGGCAGATGTGGCTGAGCCCGGAAAGCATCTCGACGAACCCGTCCGTAATGAGGCGGGGCTCCAGCGAGCCGATCCGGATCCTCTCGATCCCCGGGACATGGTCAAGCATCCGGAGGACGCCCCCCAGCCCGCGGATCCCGTTCCGCCCGGCTCCAGGAAGCACGATCTCACCCGCGCCGGTCCCCGGAAGTACAGCCTCTCCCGCGCTGCCGGAAAACGCGTCCGCGCCGGTCCCCGGAAGTACAGTCCCACCCGCGATGCCGGAAAACGCGTCCGCAACACCGTCAGCACCAAGATAATCCCCGCCGCGCGGAGCATCGTCCGCCGCGTCTGCCGGCGCGCGGAAGTCGATCCCGTAGGAGGAAAGATGGATCCCGGTCAGGACGATCTCCCGGTAGCCCTTCTCCGCGAAGCGCTCCGCCTCGAGGAGGATCTCCTCCGGCCTTCTTGAGCGCACGCGCCCCCGGACGTACGGGATGATGCAGTAGCTGCAGAACTGGTTGCAGCCGTCCTGGATCTTTAAAAACGCGCGCGTGTGGTCCGTACTCCCGCCGGTGCTGAACTCGTCGTAGTCCCGGACGCCGCCGATCTCCGCGACCTCCGGCGTGCTCCCGCCGTCAAAGTATTCCGCGAGCACGCGGGCGATGTCCCTCTTTTCATGGTTCCCGAGGATAATATCCACCGCCAGGTCTTCCTTCAGCGTATCCTTCGCGCCCTGCGCGTAGCAGCCCGCCGCGACGACCACCGCGTCCGGGTTCAGCGCCTTCGCGCGGTGGAGCATCTGCCGCGATTTCCTGTCCGCGATGTTCGTCACGGAGCAGGTGTTGACCACGTAAACGTCCGCCGTGTCCCCGAAGGAACGGATCTCATAGCCCGCGTCCGCGAGCTCCTTCTGCATCGCCTCGGTCTCATAGGCGTTCACCTTGCACCCGAGGGTATGAAAAGCAACACTTTTCAAGCCTTTTCTCACTTTCAATTATTGACCTTGCACTTTGTTAAGGCTACAATATTATGTAATAACTGCGTTCGCGCCGCGTCCGCTTTTATCCTGAACACATAAAACCGAAGGAGGCTTTTGCAATGAAAACAGTCAAGATTTCCCTCAACTCCATCGATAAGGTCAAATCCTTTGTCAATACAATCGCGCGCTACGATATGGATTTCGATCTCGTATCCGGCCGCTATGTTATTGACGCGAAGTCCATCATGGGCATCTTCAGTCTTGACCTTTCGAAGCCGATCGATCTCACCATCCACGGCGACAAGGACATGGATGAGGTCATGGAAGCACTGAAGCCTTACATTATCGAATGATACTCTGACACAGGAAATCCGGGGCCTTGCGGCCCCGTTTTTTTGCGCGAAGCAGTGAGGGCCCGAAGGGTCCGGACCTGTCACATGGTTTTACTCGCAGAGGATCCGTTCGGAGGTACGGACGGCCTCCTCCACCAGCTCCCCGATCCTCTCCTGAAGCCTCTCCTCGGACAGGCGGATCCTCTTCAGCTCCGGCTTCGTCACCGGGTGCTTCGCGACGAAGATCGTGCAGCAGTCCTCATAGGGCTCGATCGAGGTCTCGTACGTCCCGATCATCTCCGACCGCTCGATGATCTCCTGCTTGTCAAAGCCGATCAGCGGACGGAACACCGGCATGGTGCAGACGTCGTTCGTGCAGACGAGGGACTGGATGGTCTGGCTCGCGACCTGGCCGATGCTCTCGCCGGTGACCAGGGCCATGCTGCCCGTCTTCTCCGCGATCATCTGCGCGATGCGCATCATATAGCGGCGCATGATGATGGTCAGCTCCTCGTGCGGGCACTTCTCGTAGATATACAGCTGGATATCGGTGAAGTTCACGATATGGAGGTTCACCGGCCCCGCGTAGCGGGAGACCAGCCGCGCGAGGTCCACGACCTTCTGCTTCGCCCGGTCGCTCGTGTACGGCGGCGCGTGGAAATAAACAGCCTCGATCAGGACGCCGCGCTTCGCGATCATGTACCCGGCGACCGGCGAGTCGATCCCGCCGGAAAGCAGGAGCATTGCCCGCCCGTTGGTCCCGACCGGCATGCCGCCCGGGCCCGGGATGGTGATGGAGTAGATGCTGACGCCCTCGTTCCGGATCTCGACGTGGAGCCCGACCTCCGGCTCCCGCACGTTGACCTTCATGTTCGGGCAGGCGTCAAGGATCTCGCCGCCAAGGTCCGCGCTGATGGTCTCCGAGGTGCCGGGATAGTTCTTGTCGATCCTCCTCGTAAAGACCTTGAAGGTCTTTTCGCTGCTTCCGTAGACATCCTTCACGTAGTCAATGACGGACTGCTTCACGAAATCATAGTCCTTGTTCTCGAAACGCACGACCGGGCAGACCGAGACGATGCCGAACACGCGCTTCAGCGCGTCGACCGTATCCTCGTAATCATAGCCCGGGGCGCAGTCGACGTAGATGCGCCCGTGGTTCCGGACGATGTCGAACTCCCCCTCGACGTTCCGCAGCGCCAGGCGGATCCTTTTGATCAGCGCGTCCTCGAACTTGAAGCGGTTCTTTCCCTTGACGCCGATCTCCCCGTATTTCACGATAAATGATCTGAATTCCATAGTTCACGCTCTTTCAGTGTCGTTTGAAGCGGCGCAGCATGGGAAGCAGCGCGGCAAGTTCCTTAAGGAAGAGGTCTGCCTCCTCCTCCGTGTTCGTCCCGCAGAGACTGACGCGGATCGTCGAATCGAGCAGCGCGTCCGGAAGGCCGATGCCCTTCAGCGTCCCGGAGATCCCGGGGTGGTGCGACGAGCAGGCGGACCCGCTCGAAACATAGATTCCCCTGTCCTCCAGCGCGTGAAGGAGCACCTCGCTCTTCACGCCCTCGGCGGAAATACTGACGATATGCGGCGCGCTCCCCGCGCCCTTTTCCGAATTGACGGTGACGCCGGGAAGCTTCAGGAGGCCGTCGATCAGATGGTCCTTCACCGCCGTGATACGCGCGATCTTCCCGTCAAAGTCCTCGTAGGCCTCCGCCGCCGCCTCTCCGAGGCCGGCGATGCCCGGCACGTTGATGGTCCCGCTCCGTAAGCCTCCCTGCTGGCCTCCGCCGAACAGGATCGGACGGATGCGGACACGGCTGTCAATATAGAGGAAGCCCACGCCCTTCGGCCCGTGGAGCTTATGCCCGCTCACGCTCATGAGGTCGATGCCCATGCGCTTCGGCAGGATCCGGTACTTTCCGTACGCCTGGATCGCGTCCACGTGGAAATAGGTGTCCGGGTTCGTTTCGTGGACCGCCCGCGCGATCTCCTCCACCGGCTCGGTGCCGCCCATCTCGTTGTTCACGTACATGACGGACACGACCGTGGTGTCCGGCCGGATGGCAGCCTTCAGCGCTTCGACTGAAATGTGCCCCCTTCCGTCCACCGGGAGGACCGTGATCTCAAAGCCAAGCGACTCGAGGAACGTCAGCGGCTCGTAGACCGCCGGATGCTCGATCGCGCTGGTGATCAGGTGCTTCCCGCGCCGTTCCCTGGCAAGCGCGCACCCGATCAGCGCAAGGTTGTCCGACTCCGTGCCGCCTGAGGTGAACAGGATCTCCTTCGCGCTTACCTTCAGGGTCTTCGCGATCTTTTCCGCCGCGTCCCTGACGTAGCGCTCCGCGTTCACGCCCATCCTGTGCTTCGCCGAAGGATTGCCGTAATCCTCCCGCATGGTCTTTTCCACGATCCGCATGACCCTGTCGGAAACGCGCGTCGTGGCTGAATTGTCAAAATAGATCTCCATATATTCAGTCTCCCTCGAGCTGCGCCATAAGAAGCGACAGCACGACAAGTCCCGCGGTCTCTGTCCTGAGGATCCGCTTTCCCAGGGTCACCTCGGACACGCCGTGCTCCGCGGCCTCCCTGATCTCCTCTGTCTCAAAGCCGCCCTCCGGCCCGATAAACACGGCGACCCTGTCGCCCGGGCGCACCGCGGCGATCATCTGCCGGGTCCTGTCCATGCCTCCCGCAAGCTCGTAGGGGATCAGGCGGACCGTGCAGGCCTCCGCCTCGAGGAGCGCCTTTCTGAACGACAGCGGCATGGCGACCTCCGGGATGATCTGCCTTCCCGACTGCTTGGCCGCGCTTTCCGCGATGGCCTGCCAGCGGCGCACCTTCGCCTCCGCCTTCTTCGGGTCCAGCTTCACGACGCACCGGCGGGTCTCCACCGGAACGATCCGCGCCGCCCCAAGCTCCACCGCCTTCTGGATGATCAGCTCCATCTTGTCGCTCTTCGGAAGTCCCTGGTAGAGGGTGATCTCCGCCGGGAGCTCCTTCACGCTCTGCTCCCCCTCGAGTACGTCAAGGCGGACCTCGTCCCGCGTGATCTCACGGATCTCACAGAGGTATTCCCAGTCCCCGCCCGCGGAAAGAAGCACCTTCTCCCCCGGCTTCATGCGCAGCACGTTCCCGATATGGTTCACGTCGCTCCCGGTGATCACGGCTTCCCCGCCGCCCACCTGGTCGGGACGGACAAAAAAATGATACATGCCAGCCGCCTTTCTCCTGGTCCCGGGCCTTCCGCCCCGGAACGGTCACTTCCTTCTCGCTGTAATATTGACCCACTCGCCCTGGTGGTTCACTTCAAGGATCTTAAACTCCGGGTTCGCGGAGATGGCCGCCTTCACGTCCTCCTCCTTCGTGTCGATGATGCCGGAGGTAATGAAGATGCCGCCGTGCTTCAGGTGCCTGAACACCTCGCCCTGGAGGGCGATGATCACGGGTGCCAGGATATTCGCCGCGGCGATGTCGTACCTTTCGTAGCCCGCCTCGTCCTGCACCGCAGGGTCGTCGATCAGGTTTCCGCAGACCGTATGGAAGTCCGCCTCCGTAAGCCCGTTGCTCCTTAAATTCTCCGCGACCGCCTCGATCGCGCAGTCGTCGAGGTCCGTCGCGAACACATGCCCCGCGCCAAGCTTCAGCGCAGCGATCCCCAGGATGCCGCTGCCGGTCCCGACGTCAAGCACCTCGGCGCCCGGTCCCTTTTCCTTCAGGTACTTTTCGATCTGACGGATGCAGAGCTGCGTCGTCTCGTGCGAGCCGGTCCCGAAGGCCGTGCCCGGGTCGATCTGGATGAGGGTCTTCCCCTCCATGCCCTCCGGAAGCGGCTCCCAGGTGGGCTTGATCAGGATATCGTCCACCGTGAAGGGATGGAAATACTGCTTCCAGTTGTTGATCCAGTCCTTGTCCTCCGTCTCGCTCTCCGTGATCTCTGCCTTCCCGAGGTCCGTGAACGCGGACAGCTCGGAAAGCGCTTCGCGGACGCGGGTAAGCATCCCCTCCACGTCGGAGTCCGGATCCAGGTAAAAGCTGACGCGCGCGGTGCCGTCGTCCGGAGGAAGCTCCGGAAGGATGTCGATAAACATGCCCTTCGTCTCGCTCTCCGTGAGCGGCACATTGTCCTCGATCTCAATGCCCTCGATCCCGAGCTCGCCGAACGCGGCGCTCACAAGGTCGACCGCCTCCGTGGTTGTCTCAAGCGTAAATTTCTTCCACTTCATATAAAATAACCTTCCTTATTCAAGCCGGGACCCTGCCCCGTCATTTGACCTTGCACATGATATCACGGAAACCGGAAAAGGTAAACAATCAAGGACTGCCGCGCAAGGCAGAAAATACAGACAATGTTCCCCAGGTGTCCGGAGCTTTGCATACAAAAAGCTCCGGACACAGGGGAACCTGTCTGCAGAATAACCTTAGTGCGGCAGTCCTCTCCGTATTATTTATTGAAAAGTCCCTTTTTCTTTCCTGAACCCTGGCCTGTCATCAGGTCTTCGAAATTCTGCAGGGCCTCCTTCTGGGCCTGCGTCATCTTTGTCGGCACCTCGACGACCAGCGTCACATAGTGGTCGCCGCGCACGTTGCGGTTCCTCAGCGAAGGAACGCCCTTGCCGCGCAGCCTGACGCGCGTGTCGGTCTGTGTTCCGGGCTTCACCTCGTACTCCACCTCGCCGTCCACGGTCTTGATCCGGATGGTGCCGCCGAGCGCCGCCTTCGCGAAGGTGATCGGCACCGTCGAGAAGATGTTCGTATCCTGGCGCTTGAAGATGGGATGCGGGCTCACGATGCACTCGACCAGGAGGTCGCCTCTCCCGCCGCCGTTCACGCCCGGTTCGCCGCCGCCCGCCATGCGGACGGACAGTCCGTTGTCGATCCCTGCCGGGATGGTGACGCGGAACGTTTTCCGCTTCTGGTTGTAGCCCGTGCCGTTGCAGCCCGTGCAGCGCTCCTTGACGACCTTGCCGGCGCCGCGGCAGTTCGGGCACACCTGCACGTTCTGCATGGTGCCGAACATCGTCCTGCTCATCTGCACGATCTTGCCCTTGCCCTGGCAGGTCTGGCACGTCTCAGGTGCCGTTCCGGGCTTTGCCCCGCTGCCGCCGCAGACGGAGCAGGTCTCCTTGAAGTTGACAGTGATATCCTTTTCGCAGCCGAAGACTGCTTCCTCAAACGTCAGGCGCACCGAAGTGCGGACGTTCGCGCCGCGCATGGGTTCGTTGGCCGCCTGCGCGGACCGCCTGCCTCCGAAAATATCTCCGAAGAAGCCTCCGTCCCCGCCGAAGATATCTCCGAAGATATCGGAAAAATCCGCAGTGTTGAAATCGAACCCGCCGCCCGGGCCGCCGGAGCCTCCATCGAAAGCCGCGTGGCCGAACTGATCGTATTTCCGCCGCTTCTCCGCGTCGCTAAGGACCGAGTACGCCTCGCTGGCCTCCTTGAATTTTGCTTCGGCCTCCTTGTCGCCGGGGTTCGCGTCCGGGTGGTACTTTTTCGCGAGCGCGCGGTACGCCTTCTTCAGCGCCGCGTCGTCCGCGTCCTTCGGCACCCCCAGAACTTCGTAGTAATCACGCTTCTGTTCTGCCATGTTTGTCCTTTCCTGCTTTCAGAGTACAGCTGTCCGGCACCCGTGTCCCGGACGCCGGACAGCTGACTTTTATGCTTTTTATACCTCGCGGAAGTCTCCGTCAACGACACCGTCGTCATTCGCGGACGATGTCTGCTGTCCGCCGGCCTGTCCTGCCGCGCCTGCCGCGTTCTGCGCTGCCTGCGCCTGCTCGTAGACCTTGGAGAACAGCTTCTGTGCGGAGTTCATCAGCTTCTCCCTGCCTGCCTTGATATCCGCGACCTGGTCGTCCGTCATGGACTCCGCCGGAGCGCGGTTGATGGCTTCCTTCAGCGCGGAGAGGTCAGCCTCGACCGCCGCCTTGTCCGTCGGGTCAAGCTTGTCGCCGACGTCCTGGATGGCCTTCTCGGTCTGGAACACGAGGGAATCCGCGTCGTTCCTCGCGTCGATGCCTTCCTTGCGCTTCTTGTCCTGCGCCTCGTAAGCCGCAGCGTCCTTCACCGCGCGGTCAATATCCTCGGAGGACATGTTGGAGCCGGAGGTGATGGTGATGTGCTGCTCCTTGCCGGTGCCGAGATCCTTCGCGGAGACGTTCACGATGCCGTTCGCGTCGATGTCGAAGGTGACCTCGATCTGCGGGACGCCTCTCCTTGCCGGCAGGATGCCGTCAAGACGGAACTGGCCCAGCGTCTTGTTGTCCCTTGCGAACTGGCGCTCGCCCTGGACGACGTGGATATCGACTGCGGACTGGTTGTCCTCCGCGGTGGAGAACACCTGGCTCTTCCTGGTCGGGATCGTGGTGTTGCGCTCGATCAGCCTGGTCGCGACACCGCCCATGGTCTCGATGGAAAGGGACAGCGGGGTGACGTCGAGAAGAAGGACGTCGCCGGCGCCTGCATCACCCGCGAGCTTGCCGCCCTGGACGGAAGCGCCGATCGCGACGCACTCATCCGGGTTCAGGGTCTTGGACGGCTCGTGGCCGGTCATCTGCTTTACCTTCTCCTGCGCGTTGATCATACGGGTGGAACCGCCGACAAGGAGGACCTTGCCGAGATCCGCGTTGGTCACGCCTGCGTCTCTCATGGCGTTCTGGACCGGGATGGTGGTGCGCTCGATGAGGTCCCTGGTCAGCTCGTCGAACTTCGCGCGGGTCAGCGTCATGTCAAGGTGCTGCGGGCCTGCGCTCGTCGCGGTGATGAACGGAAGGTTGATGTTGGTGGTCGTGCCTGCGGACAGCTCCTTCTTCGCCTTCTCAGCGGCCTCCTTCAGTCTCTGGAGCGCCATCTTGTCGGTGGAAAGGTCCACGCCGACCTGCTTTTTGAACTCGTCGATCATCCACTGGGTGATCTTGTTGTCGAAGTCGTCGCCGCCGAGGTGCGTATCGCCGTTCGTCGCGAGGACCTCGATGACGCCGTCGCCGATCTCGATGATGGAGACATCGAAGGTGCCGCCGCCGAGGTCGTAGACCATGATCTTCTGCTCGCTCTCGTTGTCAAGGCCGTATGCCAGCGCAGCCGCCGTCGGCTCGTTGATGATACGCTTGACCTCGAGGCCCGCGATCTTGCCGGCGTCCTTCGTTGCCTGGCGCTGCGCGTCGTTGAAGTATGCCGGGACGGTGATGACCGCCTCGGTGACCTTCTCGCCGAGGTATGCTTCCGCATCCGCCTTCAGCTTCTGAAGGATCATAGCGGAGATCTCCTGCGGGGTATAGCTCTTGCCGTCGATGGTCACCCTGTAATCGGTGCCCATGTGTCTTTTAATAGAAGAAATGGTACGGTCGGAGTTCGTGACAGCCTGGCGCTTTGCCGGCTCGCCGACGAGACGCTCGCCGGTCTTCGTGAATGCCACGACAGACGGGGTCGTTCTGGAGCCCTCGCTGTTCGGGATGACGACGGGCTTTCCGCCCTCCATAACTGCTACACAGCTGTTGGTCGTACCAAGGTCGATGCCGATAATCTTGCTCATATATGTTACCTCCTGATCTGTATCTGAAATTGAGAATATATTGTTGTTTTAAAAAGGTCCGGATGTCAGTTTGCTACCTGAACCATCGCGTGTCTCAGGACCTGTTCCTTATACATATAACCCTTCTGGAGCTCCATCGCGATCACGTTCTCGCCGAGGCTCTCGTCCTCGATGTGCATGACCGCGTTGTGCAGGTTCGGGTCGAACGGCTGCCCCTTGCAGTCCATCGCCTTGACGCCGGCCTCCTCCAGCTCCTTCAGAAGCTGGCGGTAGATCATTTCCATGCCCTCCGCGTAGCCCTTCAGTGCCGTATTCTCCGTGTCAGCGGGCGCTGCCTGGATGGCGCGCTCGAAATTGTCCACTACCGGGAGAAGCTTTTCAAGGATGTGCTTCGCGCCAAGATCGAACATGGCTGCCTTTTCCTTGTCCGTCCGCTTCCTGTAGTTGTCGAACTCCGCGAGGTTCCTTGTAAGGCGGTCCTTGAGGTCCGCGATCTCGCGGTCCTTCGGGTCCTTCTTCGAGGTCTCTTCCTCCGCGGCTGCTTCCTCCTTCATGAGCTCCTCCGCGGCTACGGCTGCCTTCGCGGCAGCTGCCTCCTCGCCGGCCTTCCACTCGTAGCCCCCGGCGTCCTCCGCCTGTCCGGCGCTCTCCGCCTCGGCTTCCGCGTATTCAGGCTCCGTTCCTTCCCGGGCCGCTTCAGCCTGCTCCGCAGCCTCCGCCCCGGTCTCTTCCGCGGCGTTCTCCGCGGCTTCGGTCTGATCCGCGTCCCCGTATCCGGAATTCCTGATCACATTGTCCGCTTCGTTTTCGTAAAATTCTTTCATGTCACTGTCCACCGTATATTCACTGGTTCCCAGAATTGTCAAAGCTTTTCCTTTCAGTTCGTACTGCTAATTTCCGGTGTCCGGTCCGTCCCCGAACGTTTCATCCAGAGGCCCGCCGCCCGGGATCCGCCCGAACGTCTCGTCCAGCTGGTTCATCATGGTGCGCAGCGTGGAAAGGACCTTTTCGTAATTCATGCGTTTCGGCCCGACGATGCCGATCGTGCCGCGCAGGCCACCGCCGAGATCGTAGTTGGCGGTCACCATGCTGCAGTCGTTCATGTTCGGCACCGGCGACTCCTCGCCGATGAACACCTGGATGCCGTCGTGGTCCGTGTCCTCCATCTGGTTCACGTTGCGGATGATCTTCTTCAGCTCGTCCTTCTCCTCCAGCGTATCGATGAGACGGCTCGCGTTTTCGCTGTCCGTAAGCTCCGGATACTTGAAGATGTTGGTCGCGCCGCTCGTGTAGATCTGCAGGTCCTCATCGTCGCGGAACGACTCTGCGAGCTCGTTCAGGATGCTCTCCACCAAGTCGCGGTGCGTGCCGGCGTCCTCCTTCAGGCGCCGGATCACGTCGAGGTTGATCTCGTTGATCGACAGTCCCGAAAGGCTCGTGTTCAGAAGGATGTTCAGGTTCAGGAGATCCGCGTCCGTGAGCTCGTTCTCGACGGAGATGATCCTGTTCGAGATGATGTTTCCTTCGACGACGATGACGACCAGGAGCCGTTTCTCGTCCATCCTTGAAAGCTGCACGAGCTTGATCTTCGCCTTGTGGGCGCTGGGTCCGCTGATGAGCGCCGTATAATTCGTGTTGGCGGCGATCAGCTTTGCCATGCGCTTCAGCACGAGCTCCAGCCGGTCCACCCGTTGCAGCATGAGGTCCTTGAACTCCTGGACCTCCGTCTGCTTTTCCTTCAGGATCTCATCCACATAGAAGCGGTAGCCCTTGTCGGAAGGAATGCGTCCCGCGGAGGTGTGGGGCTGGATCAGATACCCCATGTCTTCAAGGTCACACATCTCGTTCCGGATGGTCGCGCTGCTTAAGGAGACCTCCGGAAGCTTCGAGATCGTCCTGGAGCCCACCGGCTCGCCGGTCTCCATATAATTCCTGATCACGGCTTTGAGGATCGTGATCTTCCTCTCGTCGAGCTCCATGAGCGCCCCCCTTTCCGCTTATTAGCACTCTTTGATTTCGAGTGCTAATACTTTCATTGCATAATATATCCCCCGTCAACGTCTTTGTCAACCGGTTTGCGCCCCGAATCACATTTTTTTCACAAGTAAGCTTACGAATCCCTTAAACATCCTTTGGTTTCCTTGACTTTGATATTATTTCTTCGTATTGTATCTTTAATGTAACAATTACTTAACATTTAAACAAAAAGCGGCCCGGGCCTATGCTCCCGGACCGGACAGCCCCGAAAGGAGCCCATTATGAAAAAGCTTGCCCGTCTCACAGTTCTTTCCTTAATAATAGCGGCCACGGCAGCATCCACCGCCTGGGCCGGCGTCACAAAGAAGGGCGCTGCCGCCACGAATATCGTTACGGCAGAGGAACAGGCCGCAGCGGACGCCGTCTCCGGCCCGTCCTTCGGGATCAGCGCGGAGCAGGCAGCTGAGGAAGCGGCGAAGGAAGCAGCAGCGGCACAGCCCTCCGTGCAGGAGCTTGTCGAGCGCGGCGCTGCCGGCGAGTATCTCGGCGAATTCGTCACGACCGGCTACTATAACCCGGGCGGGAACGCGAGCGCGGACGGGTCCATGCCCCGCGCGCAGCACACGGTATCGACTGACTGGTCCGTCCTCCCGAAGGGCACCAGGATCCGCTTCGGGGACAGCGACATCATCTACACAGTAGAGGATACCGGCGTCCACGGCGAGTGGGTGGATGTCTACTACGACACCCGTTCCGAGGCGGACGGGCACGGTCTCCAGAGAAAAAAAGTATATCTCGCGGAATGACACAGTTTACATATTTCTTTTTTATGTCATCTATTTAATACTTTCGAAATATTATGTCACCCTGAAAAGCGGCTTTGGTCACCAAAAAGCCGCTTTTTTTTGCACTTTTTTCCCACTTTCTCGAATTTTTCTCTTGACAGGCAAAAATTTTATGTTACTATGTCTGTGTCAAATTGTTACATATTTATTACGAGGTATTAAGAATGTTCAACATTTTGAGGGCATTTAAGAAAGCATCCATATATCTTGTGGTTCTGAGCCTCGCTTTCTTCCCGCTGTTCTTTATCGAGGGGTCAGTCAAGACCTACGCGGCAGGACAGAATGAATCAGGTATCGAAGCGACAGAGCCGGAGACCATGGCTGCTCAGGCGGAGCAGGCCCTCCCCGCAGAGGAAAATCAGGAAGCAGTTGAGGAAATGAACGAGGAGGAAGTCCTCCCGGAGATCGATTTCCTCGAGATCCCGGAGATCCGGGACGCGCGCATCGACGCGCAGAACACGCTCATCGCCAAGCGCGAAGATATGGACCGCGAGTGGCTTGAGCTGAAGAAGCAGGAAAAGGTCGCGGCAGAACAGAATGCCGCGCAGGCACAGAAGGCTGCCGCTGCGAAGGAAAGCAGCGCGTCCTCGGGAAGCTCCAGTGATCTTGGAAAGTTCAAGCTTACCGCGTACTGCCCGTGCTACTCCTGCTCAGAAGGCTGGGGACGCATGACCAGCTCCGGCAAGACCGCTACCCCGCATCACACGATCGCGACGGACCCGCGCGTCATCCCGGCAGGCACCCGCGTCATGATCAACGGACAGGAATACGTCGCGGAGGATGTCGGCGGCGGCGTGAAAGGAAACCACATCGATATCTTCTTTGAGGATCATTCCACATGTCTTGAGTTCGGTGTCCGCTACGCCGAGGTCTACAAGCTGAACTGATCTCCGGGCACCGCCCCCTCTTCAGGCGGCGGGATATTTCCGGACAGCCAGGATCATTCATACAGAAATGAAAGCCGCGCATCCGTGCGCGGCTTTTAACTTGGATTTTCAGCCCTCCGGCGGTATAATCGGAAACGGCCCACAAGAAAAAGCTGCCTCCGGCAGCCTTCGGACAGAATTATATATTAAGGAAGAGACCTGTCATGAACCAGAAAAGAAGTGCCCAGTTCCTCCGCGGCATGAAGAACGGCTGGCCGATCGGCGTCGGATATTTCGCCGTCGCCTTCGCACTCGGGATCGCGGCCCGCAACGCCGGCTTCAGCGTGTTCCAGGCGTCCGTCATGAGCGCCGTCTGCACCGCGAGCGCAGGCGAGTTCGCCGGCGTCACCATCGCGGCTGCCGCAGGCACCTACACACAGCTTGCGCTCATGGAGCTGATCATCAACGCGCGTTACCTCTTAATGTCCTGCGCGCTCACACAGAAGCTGGACCCGAAGCTTTCCACCCTGCACCGCATGCTCCTCGCGAACTTCGTCACGGACGAGATCTTCGGCCTTGAGATCAACGAACCCGGCATGGTAGACCCCTTCTACGGCTACGGGATCATCTCCACGTCCTGGCCCGGCTGGATCGCCGGCACAGGTCTCGGCGTCCTCATGGGGAACGTCCTCCCGCCGGACGTCGTGAGCGCCCTCTCCGTCGGACTCTACGGCATGTTCCTCGCGATCATCATCCCGCCGGCAAGGACGAACCGCGTCCTCGCGGGCCTGGTCCCGTTCTCCATGCTGGCAAGCTGGATCTTCTCGGTCCTGAATGACCGGGGCATCCTGCCCTTATCCGGAGGAAACCGGATCATCATCCTCACCGTCGCGATCTCGCTCGGCGCGGCGCTCCTCTTCCCCCGCGGCGAGGAGGCGGAAGGAAACACGGGCGCTGAAGCGGACGGCGGAAACGAAGGACCGCAGGAGACCGCTGAAAACACGGTTTCCGGCAGATCTTATGACAGCGGAAAGGAGGCGTGAGCTGTATGAAGCATTCCATATGGGGCTATATCCTTGTGATGGCCGTCACGACCTACCTGATCCGCGTGATCCCGCTCACGCTCATCCGGAAGCAGATCCGGAACAGGACCATCCGTTCCTTCCTTTATTATGTGCCGTACGTGACGCTTGCAGTCATGACCTTCCCGGCGATCATGAACGACACGCCCACCATCTGGTCGGGCCTTGCGGCACTCGCCGTCGGCGTCGCCCTCGCCCTCTCCGGCCGCGACCTCATGATCGTCGCGATCGCCTGCTGCGCAGTCGTGTTCGTGGTGGAAATGTTCGTATGAAATATTTCTGTGAAATACCCCGGCGGTACGTAAGTTCAAGTCCCGCTTTTTCCGTCGGGGCACCGCATGACTCCGCCCGCCCTTGACAGTCCCTCCGCCATCCTGTCATAATGAAGCCATATCCTGGAGTTGTATAGGGAGGCATAATATGAAAGATTTTCTGGCATTGGCGAAGGATCGTTATTCTGTAAGGAAGTTTTCCGACAGGCCCGTGGAGGACGAAAAGATCGGCAGGATCATTGAAGCGGGAATCTGCGCCCCCACCGCCTGCAACTATCAGCCGTTTAAGATCTGGGTACTGAAGAGCCCGGAGGCGGTTGCCGCGTTTAATGAGACGACGGCGTACGGCTTCGGCGCGAAGGTCGTTTTTGTGATCGGCGGTGATGACGGGAAGGCCTGGAAGCGCGCGAAATATGATAACCGGCATTTTGTTGATGTGGATGCTTCGATCGCGGCGACACAAATGATGCTGGAGATCCATGACCTGGGGCTCGGAACGACCTGGGTGGGCTCTTTTGACCAGGAGAAGCTGAAGAGATTCCTCCCGCAGATGGAGGGATATGAGCTGATCGCTGCATTTCCCACGGGATACCCGGCAGAGGACGCGGTTCCTTCCAGGAATCACGGGATCCGCAGAACAGCGGAGGAAGCATCGGAGATCCTGTAAGGATCCGCAAGTCCCGTCAAAAGAGGGAAGCAGAACATAATTAAGAAAGCCTCTCCGGCGTTTATGCGCAGGGGAGGCTTTTTATCGCAATGGGGATGCAAGTGGCGGGTTATAACAAACTATTCCCCGATCTTCAGGACGCAGTCGTGGTCGTCGTCGCAGTTCAGGATGATGCTGACGACCCGGAGGAGGAACGCTTCGCCAAGCGCCTCCCTGCTGTCCTCAAAATCCTCCCAGATGATCTCGATGGGCTCGCCGTACGCGTGCTTTCCGAAGCCGCCGCGGAGGATGTCGTTGAACGCGTCGAGATTATGGCCGACCGGAACATCGCCCGCTGTCATAAGGGCGCAGACCTGGCTGTAAAAGCCCTCCCTGTCGCTGAACGCGCTGCCGTCGATCACGTAACGCACGCGGCCCGCTGCCGCTTCCTGCGCGCGCCCGCTCTTCGGGACCGGGCGGTTCAGCCTGGACACCAGCATGGGCAGCGCCTTCTCGAACTTGACCCCGTACCAGTGGTCCTCGTCGTCCATGGTCTGCAGAAGGCACTCCACCACGAAATCCGCCGCCAGCGCGGAGGCGTCGTAAACGCTCATCCCCTGCATGAGGGCGCCTGTAAACGCGGACGCGAAGCAGTCCCCGGTGCCGTGCGAGCGCTTCGGGACCTCCTCCGTAAAGTAGTACCGCACCTGGTCCTTCGCCGCGTCGTATACCGCGTTCCCCAGCTGCCCGGACTCCAGGGAGATGCCCTTCAGGACGATCACCGGCGCGCCGAGCCCCGCGAGCGCGTGAAGGATGCGGAGGACGTAGGCCTCGTCCTTCCGGGCCGCGTCGAACGGGATCCCCGTCATGAAGCAGGCCTCCGTAAGATTCGGGAGGATAATGTCCGCGCATCCGCAGAGCTCCGCCATCCGCCGGACGAAAGCGTCGTCAAAGCCGTAGTAGAGCCTGCCATGGTCCGCCATGGCCGGGTCCACGATCTTTAATCCGCCCGGGAGGAGCGTGCTCTCCATGATCCCCTTGACGATGTCGATCTGGTCGGTGCTCCCGAGATAGCCGGAATATACCGCGTCAAAGAAAATCCCCTCCGCGTTCCAGTGGGCCTCGATCTTCGGCATATCCTCCGTGAGGTCCCGGAAGGTGAAGCCGTGGAAGCCGCCGGTATGGGTGGAAAGGACTGCCGAGGGGAGGATGCACGCCTCGACGCCGCACGCGGAGATGATGGGCTGCGCCACCGTGAGGCTGCACTGCCCGACGCAGGAAATGTCCTGGATGGTCAGGATCCGTTTATTTGTGATCATAAGCTTGCTCCTTATGGAATGTGTCTCTTGCTGCCGGTCCGGCTGAACTCTGAAGCCGCCGGCCTGCCACTTCCTATTCTACCATGTTCGCACTCAGGCGGAGAAGAAAATTGATACCAAATCAGCACCCCGGAATTATGAGTAAAAGCATTTGGCATGCTCGCATGCCAGACTGCGTTTACTCATAATTCCGAGGCGGCCAAGGCGCGAAGCGCCTCTGACCGCCCGCAGCGAGGGCCGCAAAGCGGTCCGAGTCCGGGGTGCGTAAGGCAAAGCGGCCCGGGTCCGGGGTGCGATATTTTTGATTCCGGACCGCATGGTTGCGGGCAGTCCCGGTCCCGGGATATAATAGAGCCTGACGGGAAAAGCAGGGCATCCTGCGTCCGGTACGCTGTTAAGACAGAAAAGACGTTTTTTTATGGAGGGACATATTATGGCAAGGATCTACACTTCGGCGGACCAGCTGATCGGCGGGACGCCCCTTCTCGAGCTCCGTCATATCGAGGCTGCGGAGGGCCTCAAGGCACGCATTATCGCAAAGCTCGAATACCTGAACCCTGCGGGCTCCGCGAAGGACCGCATCGGAAAGAGCATGATCGACGACGCTGAGGAGCGCGGCATCCTGAAGGAAGGCTCCGTGATCATCGAGCCCACCTCCGGAAACACCGGCATCGGCCTCGCCTCTGTCGCGGCGGCGCGCGGATACCGGGCGATCATCGTCATGCCGGACTCCATGAGCGCGGAGCGTATCAGCCTCATGCGGGCATACGGCGCGGAGGTCGTCCTTTCTCCCGGCGCCGAGGGCATGAGCGGCTGCATCAGGAAGGCGGAGGAGCTTGAAAAGGAGATCCCCGGAAGCTTCATCATCGGCCAGTTCACGAACCCGGCAAATCCCGCCGCGCATGAAAAGACGACCGGCCCGGAGATCTGGAACGATACCGACGGCTGTATCGATTATTTCGTCGCCACGGTCGGGACCGGCGGGACGCTCTCCGGCACCGGCAGGTACTTAAAGTCCCGGAAGCCGGATCTTCACGTCGTCGCGGTCGAGCCCGCCTCCTCCCCGCTCCTCACGAAGGGCTTCGCGGGCCCGCACGGGATCCAGGGGATCGGCGCGAACTTCATCCCGGAAACGCTGGACCGCTCCGTCTATGACGAGGTCCTCGCCGTAACCGACGAAGACGCGTTCGCTGAGGGCCGCCGCCTCGGAAAGGCCGAGGGCATCCTCTGCGGGATCTCCTCAGGCGCGGCGCTGAAGGCCGCGATCGAGGTCGCGAAGCGCCCCGAGGCAGAGGGCAAGACCATCGTGGTCCTTTTACCGGATTCCGGCGACCGCTACCTCTCCTCTCCGCTTTTCAGTGAGGCGGAGTAAACCGGTAAAACGCCAGAGACCTGCAGGATGCAGTAAACCTGTGACCGCCGCAGACCGGCAGGAAGCAGTAAACCTGTAACCGCCGCAGGACGGCAGGAAGTTATAAACAACACAACAGGCACCGCGCGGAGTTCATTCGCGCGGTGCCTGTCTTTTTAACTTATTCTTTGTACGGCTGTGCCGACATGTTTTCCGGATCGGGGCGCTGCCCTGTTCAGGCGTCCTTCCCTGCTGCCGCCCTGCCCCGGATCACGCGGCAGTTACATCCTCGCGAGGATCGTCTCCCTTTCCTGGATGCTCTGGATGCCGCCCGGGAACTCTGTAGAAAGGCTTGCCGAAGTAGACGCGAACGAGCCGACCGCCGCAAGCTCTTCCGCGTTCAGCTCTGCCGGATCCTTCCCGATCTCAAGGATACGCGATACCGCGGAGCCGCCGAAGATATCGCCTGCGCCCGTCGTGTCGATCGGATGGACCTTCGGCCCGCGGACGCGCGCCTCGGCCGTTTTGTTCTTCAGGAAGCAGCCCTCCGGCCCGAGCGTGACCATGGCAAGCTTCACGCCGCACTCATTGATCAGGTAGTCCGCGCCCTCTGTCGGCGTAATGCCCCAGAGGAATTCCACCTCCTCGTCGCTGATCTTCACGATATCCGCCTGCCGGAGCGCCCAGTTCAGCTGCTCCTTCGCCTCGTCCCCGCTCTTCCAGAGGTTCAGCCTTAAGTTCGGGTCGCAGGTGATGATCTTGCCCTTCTCCTTCGCGTACGCGACCGCCTTCTGTGTGGTGGTCCGCATGGGCTCATCTGTCAGGGACAGCGTTCCGAAATGGAAGATCTTCGCCTCGTCGATCAACCTGAGGTCCAGCTCCTCAAAGGCAAGCTGCGTGTCCGCGCCCGGCTTTCTCGCAAAGCTGAAGGAACGGTCCCCGGACTCGTCGAAGGTGACGAACGCGAGCGTGGTGAAGAACCTGTCGTCTGTCACGATCCCGGAGGTTTCGATCCCGGCCTTCTCAAGCGTACCGGTCAGCATTTTCCCGAACGCGTCGTTCCCGACCTTCGCATACATTGCGCCGCCGTGACCGAAACGGTTCAGTGCCGCGAGGAAATTCGCGGGGGCGCCGCCGGCGTGCGCCGCCATGGTCGGATAACCGTCCTCATCCTTTGAAACGGATGCAAAATCTATAAGAAGCTCCCCAAGCGCAACGACTTCAATCATCTTTCTGGCCCTCCAGGAAAAATATTAAAGACACATCTGCCGGTACCTCACCAGGCGTTCCGGCGCACAGCCTTTTTCACTATACTGATTCTATCACAAAAAGCGGAGTTCAACATCATGAAAAAGGAGAACAGGGAAGCCCTCCGGCCGGCGATTAATACTTGCGTGCCTGTATATTTCCTGTTAGAGTATGTTACACTGTAAACTGTCATAAAATGAACCTTTTCCCGGTCCTTCCCGGATCCCGGGCACACAGAAAGGCCTTTCCATGAGTACTGTATCCACTGCAAGAGAAAACAAGATGGGGACGATGCCGGTCGGGCGGCTGCTTGTCTCCATGTCCGTTCCCATGATGATCTCCATGATCGTCCAGGCGCTCTACAACGTCGTCGACTCGATCTTCGTCTCCATGATCGACGAAGCCGCGCTCACGGCGGTCTCCCTCGCGTTCCCGATCCAGTCCCTGATGATCGCCTTTGCCACCGGCACCGGCGTAGGTATCAACGCCTACCTCTCCCGCGCGCTCGGGCAGAAGGATTTTGAACGCGTCAACAAGACGGCGGTGAACGGCCTCTTCCTCGAGCTTTCGTTCGCGGTCATGTTCATTCTCCTCGGGCTCATGATCACCGGCCCGTTCTACCGCTCCCAGACGAGCGACCCCGTGATCCTGGACTACGGATACCGGTACCTGCGCATCGTCATGTGCCTGTGCCTCGGGATCTTCATGGAGATCACCTTCGAGCGGCTGCTCCAGTCGACCGGAAGGACCATGCTCTCCATGGCGGTCCAGATGACCGGCGCCATCTTCAACATCATCATGGACCCCATCCTGATCTTCGGGCTTTTCGGCATGCCGAAGCTGGGCATCGCCGGCGCGGCCCTCGCGACGGTCATGGGGCAGCATCTTGCGGCAGTCCTGGCGCTCATTTTAAACCTTAAGAAAAATACGGATATCAGGTTCCGTTTCCGCGGCTTCCGTCCGGACCCGTCCATCATCAGGGGGGTCCTTACCGTCGGTATTCCGTCCATCATCATGCAGGCGATCGGCTCCGTGATGACCTACGGCATGAACCGCATCCTCATCTCGTTCACCTCCACCGCGACGGCAGTCTTCGGCGTGTATTTCAAGATCAACAGCCTGATCTTCATGCCGGTCTTCGGACTTAACAACGGCAGCGTCCCGATCATCGCCTACAACTACGGCGCGCAGCGGAGGAAGCGCGTAACGGATACCATCCGCCTCCTGTTCACGATCGCGGTCTCGATCATGACCGTTGGCTGCCTCCTCTTCGAGCTGATCCCCGGGGTATTCTTCCGGCTGTTCAACGCCTCGGACCACATGCTGGAGATCGGCATCCCGGCCTTCCGGATCATCGGCCTCTCCTTCCCCTTCGCGGGCTACTGCATCGCGGTCGGCTCCGTGTTCCAGGCACTCGGCAAGGGGATCTACAGCATGATCAACTCGATCTGCCGCCAGCTCGTGGTGCTGCTGCCGTCCGCATGGCTCCTCGCGCAGACCGGCGTCCTCCAGAACGTCTGGTGGTCCTACCCGATCGCTGAGATCGCGTCCGTTCTGATGTCCACCTACTTCTACCGCAAGATCACAAGGGAGATCATCTCGAAGATCGGGGAGAAAGGATGAGGACGATGTTCCGGGACAGAGTGTTTTTACGGTCTTGTCTTGGTGTTTTGTGTTCTGGTCTGTACAAGGTCTGATCAATTCACAAAACAATTCAAAAAACACCTGTCATAGATGCTACTTTCCAACCAAATACCTTGTATTCTAATAATACAGCTCAAGATGTGTAAGGGGTCCGGCAGCATGCCGGACCCCTCATTATCAGTAACCCTGTACTGCGTCATTATAGATTTTCTGCATTTCGTTGTACAGTTCCGGATCTACGCGCTTCACATAATCCGAGAAAGATTTGTCATTGCTGTTCGGCATATCGTATCCGTTTCTCTTGTTATTTGAGGAGCCTGAAGCGGAACCCGATGAACCCGAATTCGATGACGGCTTATTGGATGACCCGGAAGATGATTTAGAGGATGACCCGGAGGATGGCTTATAGGATGACCCGGAGGAAGTCGTAGTAGAAGCCTTTGCTTCCTTCGCCTTAGCCTCATCTGTCGGAATTGCAGGAGTTCCCTCTCCCGGTTCTCCTGTTCTTCTGTACTCAGCAGTGAATCTCTTCCCGTCTTTTTCTTCTGTCACAAGAAGATTTCCTGCATCAGTAACAGATATTGAATATTTCAGTTCCTTTCTGTTTTTTCCATATCCGGTGTTTCTTGTGTTCACATATTCATTGTCTTTTCTGCTGAACCTCTTTAATGCAGTTGTTGAACCCTCCACAAAAACATCAAGACAGACGCTGTTCTTCGCCCAGGCTGTTTCAGTCTGGATCTTACTGACCTCTGTCCGGTTATTTGCAAAATCGTCTTTAAGCAGAGCGGCATCGCCGCTCACAAATTCCCAGGTGCCAAGATAAGGAAGATAAGGCTCGATCGTTGAAAGCATATTTGTTGTTTCCGCTGAATCAGACAGACCATTAAGTATGGATTTTGTTTTTCCATAAACAGCACAGCGGTAATAGTGCCGTGCAAGATCCATCTTCACGCTTTCGTTCTGGCTCTTATAATAATTCTCTCCATATTCTTTTGATGCCGGATCGTCTGAGCACGCGTAAAATGTATCCCCAAGCTTCATCTCATCCCCGGATTTGTAATACATATCTACCGCGGCAATCCCGTCATGAAACGCGGCTTTAACATCGATCAGATCTTTGATTGTTACTGATCCCTCAAGCCCGTTAAATACAAGATCCCACAGGAGTCCGTAATCCTGCCCATCCAACACGACCAACGGATATGGGACATCTTTCCCGTTCAGTTTCACAGTAATCATAGGCTCAAGCCACCTTATGCCCCCGTAACTACTTGAATCCAGCATAAAGTCCGACTCAAACTTCATATTCTGCGAATTCATCCAGTAAAAAGTGCCTGTATACGGCTCGAACTTATCGATCGTATTGGAAAGACTTTTTTTCAGTTCATTGTCTTCCGGAAGATTCCTGACCATCGGCGCCGCTTTTAAGAACGACTCATACATAGCATCGACCGCTTCAGTCTCCCTGTCGAGACAATCCAGTATTTCTTCGCAGTCTTTATAATCTCCAAGTGCATTGAGAACTGCGTATGCCTCCTGATAGGATGACGAGTCAAACAGCTCGTGCGCGCCAACTATTCTCTTTATATCCCTATGGGGCTCAAATTCCCCCTTGATTCTTGCAGCTTCGACGATCTGCTCGGGATCGATCCGTTCAAGTCGGCCTATTACCTCCCCCGCCTTTTGATACCGGCACTCCTTGATTCTCTCCTCGCTGTCTTTGTAGCCGTTCATAGCTTCGAACGCTTCAGCGGCTTCGTCATATTTGGCATCTTCCAGGAGCTGTACCGCGGCGTTATATGCAGTCTGCTTCTTCATGCTATTCGAAGCAAGTGCGCCGGCGATAACCACAAGTACTGCAACAGGCGCCGCGATTATCAGATACTTCTTCCGCCTCCTCAAAGCCGCCTCTTTCTCGAGGATCTTCCTTTCCTTCTCACTTTGAAGCAGGTCCCCATAGATTTGTTCAGCGGTCTTCACCTTTGACGCGGCATCTTTGTAATCACTGATCTTTTTGAAGATTTCTCCAGCCTGTTTCAGCTCCTCTGACTTCTTTCCTCCGAGAAGCTCCATAGCTTTCGTGTAGTATTCTTCATCCGTGGGAGGATAGTTCCCTGCGATGGCATTATTCAGAAATCCGGCTATCTCCTGGATCTTTGCCATGGGAAGGCGCATCATGTCCACCGCCATGGAAGCTTTTGCCATGTAATCCTGCACACCTGCCCGCGACTGGACAGCCATACCTATGATATCCCTTGACAGGCTGGCACCGCCTGTATCAATACAAATGATGCTGTTCCCGCTCCTCAAACGGTTGAATGTTTCATCCCTCTTAAAAGCTGCTGCAGTCTCAGAAGACAGATCGATCCTCTTCACCCAGATCTCCACATCCCCGGTCTTCGCACGGATATCACCCTTACCGGTCGCAGCGGAACGCTCTGTGTAGTACGCCTCCGTCTGGTGAGTTCCGCCCATGGCAATCCCACCGGATGATGCCCCGGTAAAAACTGTCTTGGAAGGATGATATGTATAAGTCAGCACTCCTCCCTTCCTGACTTCAATGTCCGGAGCACCTTCATATTTTTGGGCATTGTCCCCTAAAGTGCAGTAAATGGAATAATCCGGTCTGCGAAAGATATGTATGATTTTCGGGTTATTCGCATTCTCAACGAGGGACAGCACTTCTTTTCCCGGAACACTGGCTCTGAGTGCTTCCGCCGCTGCTCTCTCCTCTTCTTTTACCTTACGTTTCTCCTCCGCCTCGTACACTGCTCTGGCTTCTTCAAGAAGCGCAGCAATCTTCCCATACTTCAGTCCCAGATCCGAAGCGATCACCTTCGCTTTCAGGGACTGTGTATCGTCAGTCATATCCAAGTAACCTTTTTCGAAACATTGGTCATAAAAACTGTATAGTTTCTGTTCCTTCGCTGTCATTAATCCTGTCCCCCACAGATTTATTTCTAATTTAATTGTACTATATTTTTATTATGCCATAATTATTGCGGCAGGTAATCAAGTAAAAAAGAAAAACACATCCCGGTGCATCTCTTGAATTTCTTATATCATTCAGTAATAATTTAGAAAAGGAACAGCCTAACCTGATAACCTGACATACGGAGGATAACATCATGAAACTTAAGATCACTGCTGCTTTGGCAATCATCCTTACCTGCCTGTTTACCGTGCCCGCGTACGCAGATGAATGGAAACAGGACAGCAAAGGCTACTGGTACGAGTATGAGGGCGGCCATTATGTTACAAAGGATCTCGCGCTGATTGGCAATGAAGTCTACCACTTCGGAGACGACGGATATATGACATCTAACGGCACAGCCATGAACGGACTGTTCAATATCACGGAGCAGGGGAATTTTGTCGTTGCAAACCCGGAGACGGTACAGGGACAGCTCGCCTATCACGGCATCAGGGCGATTGCTGTCAGTCGTCGGTTCGTGAAGATTCCAGAATGGTATTCGGAAAGAACTGACAGGGCCAGACTTCTGGCACCAGAACTAGAGCTATTAAAAACTGCTGTCCAGGGAATCGTTTCGATCTGTGACAATGACCCTAGCGGAACATACGCAGCCTGCAGACAGCCTGCCGCGACCGTACTCGAGGATATCGCCGCGATCCAGGCAGTAGATCCGTCGAATGTCGATCTGTACTGCGAGACCTATAATAATACACTGTTAAATCACATGTTTCCCCTTAATGAAATCATTTTCTCATCGATCTTCAATGGCGCCTACGACGTGACGCCTCAGAACGCACAGTCCTCCGGAAGCACTGCTTCTTCCGGCTCTTCCCAGTCAGGAACAAGCTATGCGGGAATGGCCCACATGGATTTCCATTCCATAAAAAGCGATTATGTGTCTGCCACCCCTTTCATCGGATATGCACAGCCCTTTACTTTGTCAAGTGGAGACAGTTGTGTGCTGGTTGCGATCGGATATACGATAGTGGATCACTATTACGAGTTTTTCCTTCACAACAAGACGACTGGAGACTGGATCCGGGATCCCGACAGGTATTTCGAGAAAAGCGCTGACAGAAGAGTTGGTGGTCAGAAGATCAATGAAATGAATAAACACAAATCAGTTCTGGTAGCGGAGCAGAAAGCATTGCATGCGATTGCTGATATTCTTGAAAACGGAACCAACACCGGCACCGGAGAATATATCCCGACTGAATATCTAGAATAAAGCGGAATTGTAAAACAGAATGCGGATTCATTCCGGATATCTAAAGAGCCCTGGTGTACACCGGGGCTCTTTCCATCCGTCCATGTCTGACGCTTTTTTCATATTTCCCAGCTTTCCGGATCATAGAAGATGACCCGGGTCCCTGCGTTCTCGAATTCGAAGGGCACGTAAAGGAGCCCGGACAGGGCCTCGCGCACGGCTGCCTGGCGTTCCTCATCGACGTAAAAGAGGAGGAAGCCTCCGCCGCCCGCGCCGAGGAGCTTGCCGCCCTCCGCGCCGGCCTTCACGGCCTTGTCGTACAGCATGTCGATCGAGTCCGTGGAGATCTTCGAGGTAATGCCCCGCTTCAGCCTCCAGGTGTGGTCAAGCAGGCGGCCGAACTCCTTAAGGTCCGCCTTGGAGGTAAGCACCCCCTCCGCCTCGTCGACCAGGGAAAGCATCTCCTTAAGCTCCGCCGTCTTGTCCCGCACCGCGCCGTTGGTCGCGGTCTGGATATCCGAGGAGAACCTCGAGAAGCCTGTGAAGAACAGAAGCAGCTTCCGGTTCAGCGCCTGCTTCCTCTCCTGCGAGATGATGACCGGGCTCACCGTGTAGCCGTCCGCCGAAAAGCTGATGCGGTTCAGCCCGCCGAACGCCGCCGCGATCTGGTCCTGGAGGCCGCCCGCCTCGTTGCAGAGGACGCGCTCCAGATAGATGGCATCGTCCGCGAGCTTTTTCTTGTCCGCGTACTTTCCCTTCAGCGCGTAGAACGCGTTCAGCATGCCGACCGCGAAGGACGAGCTGGTCCCGAGGCCGGAGCGCGCGGGCAGGTCCGCCTCGTAGGTCAGGCGGATCTCGCGCATGTCAAGGTATTTCATGGCTTCCCTGACAGCAGGGTGGACGATGTCGTTCACGTCCGTGACGCGCTCGATCTTCGAGTAGGAAAGCTCCGTCGAATAATCAAAGAAGCGCGGAAGATGCCGGACGTTCACATAGCAGTACTTGTCGAACGTCGTCGACAGCACGGCGCCGCCGTGCTCGTTGAAAAATGCCGGAAGGTCCGTCCCGCCTCCAAAGAAGGACATGCGGAACGGGGTCTGGGTTATGATCATATTGTTCTCCTGTATATCTGCGGAAGGATCACATCCCGTCCCGGCCGCATGCTCCGCGTGTTCTTTCGGCTGACGCTTACATTGTCCGTCCCGGCCCGGACCTTGAAAGCAAGGTCCGTCCGGAGCCGGACAATGGCGTGCAGACGAAAGTACACCAGCGGACAATGCGCCGGGACGGGCAGGCAGTATCTTCCGCAGCTTTTTTATAAGCCCGGTTTGCGCAGGCCGGACTCTTACGCAAGCCCCACGCTTTCGCGGATCACCTGCGCCATGTAGTCGATCATCTCGTCCGTCATGCCCGGGTACACGCCGACCCAGAAGGTGTCGCGCATGATGCGGTCCGTCGTCTCAAGCGAACCGGCGGTCCGGTAGCCCTCGCCCCGCGCGCGCATCTGGTCGAAGCAGGGGTGGCGGGTCAGGTTTCCGGCGAAGAGCATGCGGGTCTGGACCCCATGGCCCTCGACGTACTTCACGACGTCCGGGCGGTCTACGCCCTCTTTGCAGGTGATCAGGAAGCCGAACCAGCTCGGGTCGGAACCCGGGCAGGCCTCCGGAAGGATCAGCTTCTCCTCCGTGCCGGCGAGCGCCGCCTTCAGCCGCGCGAAGTTCTCCTTCCTCCGCACCACGAAGGACGGGAACTTCTCGATCTGCGCGCAGCCGATGGCCGCCTGCAGGTCCGTCGCCTTCAGGTTGTAGCCGAAATGCGAGTAGACGTACTTGTGGTCATAGCCGCGCGGAAGCTCCCCGTACTGGCCGTCGAAGCGGTGGCCGCAGAGGTTGTCGACGCCGGACGGGCACTGGCAGTCGCGGCCCCAGTCGCGGAACGAGCGGACGATGCGGTGAAGGAGCGGGTCTCTCGTGTAGACCGCGCCGCCCTCTCCCATGGTCATGTGGTGCGGCGGGTAGAAGCTCGACGTGCCGATATCGCCCACCGTGCCGGTGAAGTACGTCTTCCCGCCCATCGTGTAGGTGCTTCCGAGCGCGTCGCAGTTGTCCTCGACGAGCCACAGCCCGTGTTCGTCGCAGAACCTCTTCACGGCGGCAAGGTCAAAGGGGTTGCCAAGCGTATGCGCGATCATGACCGCCTTCGTCTTCGGTGAAAGCGCCGCCTCGAGCTTCGTCACGTCGATATTGTACTGCGGGATGGTCACGTCCACGAAGACCGGGACCGCGCCGTACTGGATGTACGGGGTCACCGTCGTCGGGAAGCCGCAGGCCACGGTAATGACCTCATCGCCCGGCAGGACCTGCCGCTCCTTAAGCAGCGGGGACGTAAGCGCCATGAAGGCAAGCAGGTTCGCGCTGGAGCCCGAATTCACGAGCGACACGAACGGGACGCCAAGGTACTGCCCGAACGCCTTTTCAAAGCGGACTGTGTAGCGGCCGCTGGTCAGCCAGAACTCCAGCGCGCTGTCCACAAGGTTCACCATCTCGTCATGGTCATAGACGCGGGAGGCGTAGTTGATCCGGTCACCAGGCGTGAACGGCTTCTTCCGTCCGTGGAACCGGTCGCAGTACTCGCTGACCGCGCTCAGGATCTCCTCTCTCGCTTCCGCCTCTGTCTTATGTTCAAAATTCATCTGTTCTGCTCCTCAATGAAATCTCTGATCTGCCGTTCCGTCACCGCCTGCATGTCTTTCCCGTCAAGATAAGCCCTTGACCACTCCGCGGTCCGCCTGACGGCCTCGTCGATGTTCCACACCGGCTGCCAGCCGAACACGCGCTTCAGCTTCGCGCAGTCCAGCTTTAAAAAGCCTGCCTCGTGCGGTCCGCCGTCCGGCTGCACGCGGTACGTGAACTCCGGTCCCCAGTGCTTTCCGAACAGCCGTACCAGCTCTCCGGTCTTCACGCAGTCCGCAAGATCCGGCCCCACGTTGTAGGCCCCGGCGAGCGACGGGTCCTCGTACTGCCGCCTCAGGATCATGAGATAGACGGAGAGCGGCTCGAGCACATGCTGGAACGGCCGCACGGAATCCGGGTTCCTCATGACGATCGCCGTGCCGGCCTCCGCCGCGCGGACACAGTCGGGGATGATGCGGTCGGGTGCGAAGTCTCCTCCCCCGATCACGTTGCCGGCGCGCGCGGTGCTCACCGCGACGCCCCGCTCCTTAAGGAACGAGCGGTCATAGCAGTGCGTCACAAGCTCCGAGCAGGACTTCGAATTGGAGTAGGGATCGTAGCCGTCCAGGCGGTACTCCTCCCCGAACGCCTCCCCGGTCTCCCGGTTCTCGTAGACCTTGTCCGTCGTGACGTTTAAAAGCGACCTGACGCTCTCCGTCTGCCGCACTGCCTCCATCACGTTGACAGTGCCCATGACGTTCGTCCCGTAGGTCAGGACCGGCTCCCTGTAGGAGGTCCTGACGATCGGCTGCGCCGCCATGTGGATCACGAACTCCGGCTGTGCCTCCTCAAAAACGGAAAGAAGCCGCGTGAGATCACGGACATCGCCCTCCACGGAACGCATGCGGTCCTTCAGTGAAAGGACCCCGAAGAGCGACGGGTCGGTCGGCGGCTCCAGCGCGTAACCGGTCACGTCGGCTCCCGCGAGAAGCAGCGCCTCGCAGAGCCAGGAGCCCTTGAAGCCCGTGTGGCCGGTCACCAGGATCTTTTTGTTTTTCCAGAAATCAAGCATATCTAGCTCCAGATCTTCCAGGGAGCGCTGCCGCTCTCCCAGAGTTCTTCCAGTTTTTTCTTTTCACGCTGGGTGTCCATGCACTGCCAGAACCCCTTGTGATAATAGCCCATCAGCTCGCCGTCCGCGGAAAGCCGCTTGAACGGTGTCTGCTCCAGGACGGTCGCATCATCCTCCAGGTAATCGAAAATGCCCTGGTTGAAGACCATGAAGCCGCCGTTGATCAGCGTGCCGTCCGAATCCTCCTTCTCACGGAAGGAGCGGATCTGCCCCTCCGCGGATACGTCCAGGACGCCCTTCGCCTGGCCGATGTTCACCATGGTCAGGGTCGCGATCTTCCCGTGGCTCTCATGGAACGCCTGCAGGGCGCGGAGGTCCACCGTGGACACCCCGTCCCCGTACGTCAGCATGAACGGCTCGCCGTCCGTGTACTCCCGGATGCGGCGGATGCGTCCGCCCGTCATGGTGTTGAGCCCCGTGTCGATCAGCGTGACGCGCCACGGCTCCGCGTGCTTCCGGTGCACCTCCATGCGGTTCTCCGCAAGGTCGAAGGTGACGTCCGAGGTGTGCAGGAAATAGTCCGCGAAGTACTCCTTCACCACGTACTGCTTGTAGCCGAGGCAGATGATGAAATCGTTGAAGCCGAATTCCGAATAGTATTTCATGATATGCCAGAGGATGGGCTGCCCGCCGATCTCGATCATGGGCTTGGGCTTCAGATGGCTCTCCTCCGTGATGCGCGTGCCGAACCCTCCGGCTAGTATGACGACCTTCATTCAGTCCCTCCGTGTTCAGAACGTATCGATATCCAGCGCGAGCTCCGCGAGAAGCGCCGCGCCCTTCCAGAGCATGGCCTCGTCCGGGGCGTAGCGGCAGCTGTGCAGCGGCCATACCTCCCCGCCCTCCGGGGTGGTGCCGAGCCATCCGAACGCGCCCGGGGTGTTGACGAGATAGAAGGAATAGTCCTCTGCCGTCATGGCCGGGTCCTCCGGGACCGTCACGCTCTCCTCGCCGAAAAGCTTCGCCATGGTGCGGCGCATGTAGGCCGCGTCCTCCGGATGGTTGACCACCGCGTTGTACCCGTACTCATATTTCAGTGTACCCTTGCAGCCGTACGCCGCGCAGATCCCGTCAAGGATCTCGCCGAGCCGCTTTTCGCACATCCTCCGCACCTCCGGGTCATAGGTCCGGCAGGTGCCCTCCATGTCGCAGGTCCCGGGGATGATGTTGTAGCGGGACCCTGCCTTGAAGATCCCGATCGTGATGACCGCGGATTTCAGCGGGTCCAGGTTGCGGCTGATGACCGACTGGACCGCGCTCATGAACTGCGCGCCGCAGACCAGCGCGTCAACGCCCTGGTGCGGCTGTGCCCCGTGGGATGAGCTGCCCTCGATATGGATGAAATAGTGGTCGGACGATGCCATCATGGCGCCGTCGCGTACCCCGAGCACGCCGGTCGGGAGATTCGGCCATACGTGAAGGCCGAAAATGTGGTCGATCCCTTCAAGCGCGCCGCCGCGGATCATGGTCCGGGAGCCGCCGTTCGGCGCAAGCTCCTCCGCAGGCTGGAAGATCAGGCGCACCTTTCCCTTCAGCTCCCCCTGGTATTCCTTCAAAAGCCTTGCCGCCCCGAGCAGCATGGTCATATGGTTGTCATGGCCGCAGGCATGCATGACCCCCGGCTCCTCCGAGGAAAACGGCAGACCTGTCTCCTCCGCGATCGACAGGGCGTCCATATCGGCGCGCAGCGCGACTGCCGGGCCGTCCTGCGCCCCGGTGAGCTCTGCGAAGATCCCGTTCGAGCCCTCGATCCCCGTCCGGATGTCCCATCCGCCGATCTCCTGAAGCTCCTTAAGGATCAGTTCAGAGGTCCTTTTCTCGTTCCATGAGGTTTCCGGGTGCCTGTGGAGCGCGCGGCGCATCTCCTCGAGATGCGGCTGGATCGCTTTTGCTGAATCGATAAATGACATATGGGCCTCCTTTCACTGTTCATCCTATTATACCGCCCCTTCGCGGTATTTAAAACCATTGTAATTATACAGCACCCCGGACCCGGATCGCTTCACGATCCGGGTCTTGTGCGGCCAGAGGCGCTTCGCGCCTTGGCCACACCGGAATCAGCAGCGAGATCCGGTCGGAAAGCAAGCTTTCCTGTCGGATCTCGCTGCTGATTCCGGGGGTGCTGTCATTTAAAATACTGCGGGAACCGGTCCCGCACCTGCTTTTCCGCGACGCGGAACCTTGAAAGGTGCAGGTCCATGATCCGGCGCGCCTCAGCGCCGTCGCCTGCCTCGACCGCCGCCACGAGCTCCTCGTGATCGCGGATCACGTTCCGGACGTTCACGTCCTTAAGCGTCAGGTTCCGCACCCTGTCGAAGTGGATCGCCAGGCTGCCCATCATCGCGTGGATCTCCGACTTCTTCGCGATCCTGAACAGCAGCGCGTGGAAGTCGTTGTCAAGCGTGAGGAAGCGCGCGTTCGTCGCGCCGGTGCCTTCGTAAAGCTTCTGCCGGGCGATGTTCTCGCGGAGCAGGTAGAGGTCCTCCTCCCCGGCCATCCCGCAGCAGAGCTCCGCGACGGCGCATTCCAGCACCTTTCGGAGGAACTGCGCCTCCTCGACGAGATCGTAGTCGATCAGGGCGATCGCGCTGCCGCGCTGCGGCCAGATCTCCACGATCTTCACCTTGGAAAGCTCGATCAGCGCTTCCCTCACCGGCGTCCTGGAAAGCCCCATCTGCGCGGAAAGCTCATTCTCGCTCACCATGCTCCCGGGCGCAAGCTCCAGATCTATGATATTATCCTTCAGCGTGCGGAGGGCGTAGTCCCTTCCGGACTCCTTTTCTTTTCTCTCCGGTATAATGAGCGCCATATCCTGCCTCCTGACGGCCGGGCTTATGATCCCGGTCCCTGTTCTTTTGATTGTACCTTCTTTCTTACTAGTATACAAGAGTACAATATTTTTGTAAATTCCTTCTTGAATTCTAGTATACAAGTGATACAATAAATGTGGACGCGATATGAAGCAATAACTGCGGATGAATGTGGACGTTATATTTTGGAATAAAGCATGGAAAGCATATGGCTGCGGAAAGGACGGTATATTTATGGAAAAGAGAGAATTTGACCTGATCACGATGGGCGAAGTCATGCTCCGTCTTTCCCCGCCGAGGCACGCGCGTATCACCGACAGCTCGGTTTTTGAAAAGCATGCCGGCGGCGCGGAGCTGAACGTGGCGGCGGGCGTCGCGCAGCTCGGCCTCCGGAGCGCGGTGCTCACGAAGATCCCGCAGTCCCCGGTGAGCGCGTATCTTAAGAGCCGCATCCGCTTCATGGATGTCTCCGATGACTTCCTGCTCTTCGACGAAAGCGAGCGGGCGCGCCTTGGCATCTATTATTATGAAGGCGGCGCGTATCCGAGGAAGCCTTCCGTCGTCTACGACCGCGCGGGAAGCTCCATGAACAGCCTGAAGTTCGAGGAACTCCCCGAGGAGATCTTCACCGCTTCGAGAATGTTCCACACCACCGGCATCACCCTCGCGCTTTCCCCGAACCTCCGCGAGGTGACCTCCTCCGTGATCCGCCGCATGCATGACGCAGGGACCAGGATCTCCTTCGACGTAAACTACCGCGCGAACCTCTGGGGCGAGGACGAGGCCCGCGAGACCATCAAAAAGATCCTTCCGCTGACGGACATCCTGTTCGTCTCCGAGGAGAGCAGCCGCCGCATGTTCCGGAAGACCGGGACCCTGGAGGAGATCATGCGCTCCTACGCGGAGGAATACGGCGTGAAGATCGTCGCGAGCACACAGCGCACCGTCCACTCCCCGCGCGTCCACGACTTCACCTCGACCGTCTACGACGCGAGGACGGATACCTTCTATACGGAAGAGCCGTACAGGAACATCGACGTCATCGACCGCATCGGCTCCGGCGACGCGTTCGTCGCGGGCGCCCTCTTCGGGCTCCTGAAGTACGCGGACGCGGAGAAGGCAATGGAATTCGGCAACGCGATCTCGAGCTTCAAGGATACCATCCCGGGCGACCTCTTAAGCACGAACTTCGATGAGATCAGCTCCATTATCCGCGCGCATAAGAAGATCGGCCCGGACTCCGAGATGAACCGCTGACGGGGCCGCTCCGAGCGGACCCGGCCGGGGACGGCAGGAAGCGGAAACAGGCCTCATAAGCCGGGCTTCACACATGATCACGTACCACACGGGCTGCCGCCCGGATACCGGTCCTCCGATATCTGATGCGGCAGCCCTTTCTTTTGTGGTACACTGTACAAAACACCTCAAGGAGATATTATGAAACGGATCACGATCGGCATCCTCGCGCACGTCGACGCGGGCAAGACCACGCTCTCCGAAGCGCTGCTCTTCTCCTCCGGCGCCATCCGGAAGACCGGGCGCGTGGACCACGGGGACGCCTTCCTCGACACGGACGAGCAGGAGAAGCGCCGCGGCATCACCATCTTTTCAAAGCAGGCGGTCTTCCGGTACGGGGACACGGAGTTCACGCTTCTCGACACGCCGGGCCACGTCGATTTCTCGGCGGAGGCAGAGCGCGCGCTGCAGGTCCTGGACGCCGCGGTCCTGGTGGTCAGCGCGCCGGACGGGGTGCAGAGCCATACGGTCACGCTCTGGAACCTTTTAAAGAGCTACCGCGTGCCGGTCTTCGTCTTCGTCAACAAAATGGACCAGCCCGGGACGAAAAAGGACCGCGTGCTCGAGCAGCTTAAAAACACGCTGAAGGGCGCCTTCCTCGATTTCAGCCGCCCGGAGGCCTTTTCGACCCCTGAATTCCAGGAAGAGCTTGCCGTGCTGGATGAGACGCTCCTCGACCGCTTCCTGGAGGAAGGGACCCCGGTGGACCATGACAGCATCGTCCGGCTTGTCCGCGAGCGGAAGCTCTTCCCCTGCTTTTTCGGGTCCGCGCTCCGGCAGGAGGGCGTGGACGCCTTCCTCTCCGGCCTTGACCGGTACGCGGCCGCCCCGGAATACCCGGCGGAGTTCGGCGCGAAGGTCTTCAAGATCTCGCGCGACGCCCAGGGGACGCGCCTCACCTTCATGAAGATCACCGGCGGGACGCTGAAGGCAAAAATGATGATCCCGGGCCTTGACGAAAAGGCCGACCAGCTCCGTCTCTATTCCGGCGCGCGCTTCACCCCGCTCCCGGAGGCGGAGGCGGGGACGGTGCTCGCGGTCACGGGGCTCACGGAGACCCGCGCGGGCGAGGGCCTCGGCTTCGAGACCGGCTCCCGCATGCCGATCCTCTCCCCGGTCCTCGCGTACCGGATCGTACTGCCGGACGGCACGGACGCGGCGGCCATGCTGCCAAAGTTCCGCGCGCTCGAGGAGGAGGAGCCGGAGCTCCACATCCTCTGGGACGAGCAGACGAAGGAGATCCACGCGGAGCTCATGGGCGCGGTCCAGACGGAGGTCCTGAAGGCCCTCGTGAAGACCCGCTGGGGCGTGGACATCGGCTTCGACACGGGGAACATCGCCTACCGCGAGACCATCGCGGACACAGTCGAGGGCGTCGGCCATTTCGAGCCGCTCCGCCACTACGCGGAGGTCCACCTCATCCTCTCCCCGGGCGAACCGGGCAGCGGCCTCCGCTTCGAGACGAACGTCCGCACGGACAAGTTCGCGACGAACTGGCAGCGCCTCGTCATGACCCATCTGGAGGAGAAGGAGCACGTCGGCGTGCTGACCGGCTCCCCCATCACCGACATGAAGATCGAGATCGCCGCGGGAAAGGCGCATGAAAAGCACACGGAGGGCGGCGACTTCCGGCAGGCGACCTACCGCGCTGTCCGGAACGGGCTCATGCAGGCGGAAAGCGTCCTCCTGGAGCCGTGGTACTCGTTCACGCTGGAGGTGCCGCAGGGCGCCGTGGGCCGGGCGATGACGGACCTGGACCGCATGTGCGCAAGGTTCGCGGTCGGCGGCGGGGACGGCGGGGAGGAGGCCCGCCCGGGCTTCACCCTGGTCACGGGCGAGGTCCCGGTCTCCGAGATCCTGAACTACGCGGACGATGTCCGTGCCTACACAAAGGGCGAGGGGCGGCTCGACGTGCGCTTCTCCGGCTACAAGCCGTGCCACAACGCCGAGGACGTGATCATCGCCTCCGGGTACGACCCGGAGCTCGACGTGCGTAACTCGCCGGACTCCGTCTTCTGCTCGCACGGCGTAGGCACCGTGATCCCGTGGTACGAGGTGAAGGACTATATGCATGTGCCTGCGGTCCTTGAGGACGGCGCCTCCGGAGGCGCTTCCGGAGACGGAAGCTTCGGGGACGCGGAAGGGGCGCAGCGCTTCCGCCCGCGCACGGGCGGCCCGGATGAGATCCTCCTCTCCGTCGAGGAGATCGACGCGATCATCGACCGCACCTTCAACGCGAACCGCCGCTCCTCCGGGAAAAAGCGCCGCTGGGGGCAGCCGAAGAAGCGCCGCTTCAAGGAGGTCCGCGACTACAGCGCCGCGGCGCCCGGCAGCGTGAAGATCGCGGAAGCGAAGCCGCGGACGGAGTACCTGCTGGTCGACGGCTACAACATCATCTTCGCCTGGGAGGACCTGAAGGCGCTCGCCGCGCTGAACATCGACAGCGCAAGGCTGAAGCTCCAGGACATCCTGGCCGACTACCAGGGCTACCGCGGCTGCGAGCTGATCGTAGTCTTCGACGCGTACCGGGTCGCGGGGCATCCGGTCGAGATCCTGGACTGGGACAATATCCACATCGTGTTCACGAAGGAGGCTCAGACCGCGGACAGCTATATCGAGCAGTTCTCCGAGGAGCACGCGAAGACCGACCGCGTCATCGTCGCGACCTCCGACGGCCTTGAGCAGATCATCGTCCGGAGCGCGGGGAGCGAGCTTCTTTCCGCGCAGGACCTCCGCGACGACATCCTGCGCCGCACCGCTGCCGCGCGGGAGACGCACCTTGCCGCTGCCGCGCCGAAGAACACGGAGCTCGCGGAAAAGCTCGCGGAGATCCGGGGGCAGCTGGAAAAGCCGGACGACGGGAAAGCCTGACGGGCCGGTGGGCAATACCTTACAGACCGCGCGCGGGCGCATCAAAAGCGGAGCGTTTATCTCAGCGGGAGATCGGGCCCCCGCTGATACGAGTTTACTATAACCCACCACTTAAGAAGCGGGGGTCTTCTCCCGCCGGGATAAAAGGAGACTATCATCGTGATCGATATTTATGGGACACTTGGACCGTCCTGCTCTGATTATGAAACGCTGAAGGAGATGTTTTCGCTCGGCATGACCGGCGTGCGGCTCAATCTCTCGCACGTGACGCTTCCGCAGTCCGCGGCGCGGATCGCCGTCATGCAGAAGGCGGCGGCCGATGCCGGCGTGAAGCCGCAGCTTCTCATCGACATGCAGGGGCCTGAGCTCCGCGTGGGCCGTTTTGAAACGCCAGTCACCCTGACAGACGGCGGAGACGCGCTGCTGGTGCCGCCTCCCAAAGGCGGGGACGCGCTTCCGGGTGGCGCCTCTGCTAATGAGGGCGCGCTTCCGGGTGGCGGGGGAACCGCTGACGCGCCTCTGATCCCGGTCCCGCAGCTTATCGTCCCGTACCTGAAACCGGGCCAGGAGGTCCTGCTGGACGACGGGAAGCTTCTCCTCTCTGTCACCGGGCCCGCCTCCGGCGCGCTCTCCGGCTCCGGTGCTGTCCGCGCGCGGGTGCTCCGCGGCGGCGTGCTCATCGAAAGGAAGAGCATCGCCCTGCCCGGCGCGCACATTTACCCCCCGACACTCACCGAAACGGATCTCCTGAACCTCCTGATCGCGAAGAACTACGGCGTGACCGCGGTCATGCAGCCGTTCGTCCGGAACCGGAAGGATCTCGAGACTGTCCGGGGCGTGCTGGACGGCGCGGACGAAAAGCACATCCGCCTCTTCGCGAAGATCGAGAACACCGACGGGGCCGCAAAGCTGGAGGAGCTTCTCCCCGCGGCGGATGAGATCGTGATCGCGCGCGGCGACCTCGGGAACGCCGTCCCGCTCTGGGAGCTTCCCGGCGTCCAGAAGAATATCGCCGCCAGGTGCCTCGCCGCCGGAAAGCCCTTCATGGTCGTCACGCAGATGCTCGCTTCCATGGAGGAAAAGCCCGTCCCGACCCGCGCGGAGGTGAGCGACATCTTCAACGCCGTCCTCGACGGCGCGGCCTCCGTGATGGTGACCGGGGAGACCGCTGCAGGCAGGTACCCGGCGGAGGTGATCCGGTACCTTGTGAACACCGTGCGGGCGGCGGAGCGCTTCGCCGCGTCCCCGCGGAGGTAAAAACACTCTTCCGAAAATCGTAACGTTCTGGTCATCCGGCGGTCACATTTCCTTCACATGGATCCCTTATAATGGCTGTAAACGGAGCGGAAACGCCGGCCGAAGGAACGGCCCGCGTTTCCTCCCCTGATACACCGGAGGCAAAGATGACTGGATCAGATCTTGGAAAAAGCTTAAAACGGACCCTCCGCGGCGCGGCAGGGATCCTTCTCGCGGGGGCGCTTGCATCGTCCGCGCTGACAGGCTGCGGCGGAGGCACGGAGCAGACGGCAAACGAACAGGCTGCCGCGGAACAGTCCGCGAAGCAGGAGCGCATCGTCGAGCGGATCATGGACTACGTGGACGTCATGGGCAGGCACCACCAGATGGAGGTCCTCTCCGACATCCCGAAAAACGACTACCTGCGCGGCGGCTTCCTGTTCGACGGGCAGCACGTGAGATACGCGGACGCCGCGAAATATACCACGCGGCGCGGGGTCGACGTTTCCCGCTACCAGGGCGATATCGACTGGGAGGCCGTGAAGGCCGCGGGCTATGATTTCGCCTTCCTGCGCATCGGCTACCGGGGCTACGGACAGTCCGCGACCCTGAACGAGGACCCGATGTTCGAGGCAAATTACAAAGGGGCGCGGGCCGCGGGGCTGGACGTCGGCGTCTACTTCTTCGCGCAGGCGATCTACGCCGAGGAGGCCATCGAGGAGGCCGCGTTCGTCATGAAGATCCTCAACGGGCGGGAGCTCCAGCTGCCTGTCGTCTACGACCCCGAGTCCATCCCGGGCGCGCAGGCGCGCACCGACGGCGTCAGCGGCACCCAGTTCACGCTGAACACGCAGACGTTCTGTGAAGCCGTGCGGCAGGCCGGCTACGAGCCCGGCGTCTACTGCAACATGATCTGGCAGTCGGAAAAGCTGGACCTCGCGAAGTTCGGGGACGCGGATATCTGGCTCGCGGACTATGAGCCCCAGCCGCAGAGCCCCTACGCCTTCCGCTTCTGGCAGTATTCCGACACCGGCAAGGTCAACGGCATCAGCGGCAACGTGGACCTGAACGTGGAAATGATCCCCGTGAAATAAGCAGTTCCGCATCACCCGTCGGTTATTCAACACTTTTACTGTAAAATGTTTAGCCATGGGGACAGTCCCCATGGCCGAAACCATGGGCAAGGCCCCGTGGCCGAAGCCATGGGCAAGGCCCCGTGGCCGAAGCCCGCGGCAGCGCCAGACCTGGGCACACAAAAACAGGATCCCTCAACGGGATCCTGTTTTTTGCATCCTTTCCGCCGCTCAGCCGAGCGGGACCTTCGGGGTCCAGAAGTGCTGGTTGTAAATATCGGTGAAGCGGTAGAGCGCCATCACGTTGGCGTTTGAGTGGTCCGCGTCCAGATAGGTATTGCTGATCTCCATGTTCCCGGTGACGGTCATCTGTTCGCCGAGCTTGTAGGAGTCCTGGAACTCGCCGTCGTAGCTGTAGAAGTCGCACAGGAAGTCGAGCTTGTCGCCCTCCTCAAGCTCGATCAGGCCGCGCGCCACGGTCTCGTCCGTCTCGGCCAGCTCATCGTAGACCGGCCGCGCGCCCGCGATATAGCCGTTAGGCGTCTCGTTGTTGAAGATCAGGATCAGCTGGACCTTATCGCCGTTCAGGAGCGCCGGGACGTAGCCCTCGATCGAATACTCGTCGCCGTTCTCGGTGGTGTCGGTGTGGTAATAGGCGACCGGCTGGCCGTTGATGGAAAGCCAGGTCCCGTCGACGTCCGCGAACATCTCTCCGTTCTCGCCGAACTCGTAGACATTGTCGAGGCCGAGGTCCACATAGCCCTCGCCGTCGTCGTAGAACATGTTGAGGTCAAGGCCGTTCACCATGCCCCACTGCTCTTCCGTCAGCGTGACCGCGGGCTTTCCGCTGTCCGTATTCCAGACGAGCGCAGAAGCGTCGAACTGGTTCCCGGCGACGTACTCAGCCATATCCTCCACCGGCATGGACCGGCCGAAGAAATCCGAGTTGGAAGCGTCCAGGCCGCTGATGCCGGACACGCCGCCTCCGCCCAGGAACATGCCGAGGAGCTCCGCAAGCTGCTCGGCGCTGGAGCCGGAGCCGCCGTAGTACGAACCGCCGGACGAGGAGCTTCCGCCGGACGAAGAACCGCCGTAGGAAGAGCTGCCGTACGGGGACCCGCCGAACAGCGAGCCGTACGGGGACGATGTCCCTCCTGTCGACGCCTGTCCGGAGACCTGGATATTCGCGAAATCCTTGATGCAGTCAGAGTAGGCGTCGTCCAGGCCGATCGCGTCGTAGGTCTTGATCGCCGTGGAAAGGCTGGACGTCCTGCGCCACGGGAAGTAGACGGACAACCCGTAGGCGTTGGTCATATTGGAGGACGTCCGGTTGTACTTCACCGAGCTCAGAAGCGTGTCGGCCAGTGCCCCGCCTTCCTGCGTTCCCATGTTCTTCGCGAAGTGGATCAGGTCGATCTGGTCGATCTTCGTGGACTGAGCGAATTCGCGCGTGTTGTTTCTCGCGGTGGAAACGGCCTTGTACTCGTCGTTCCGGATCATCTCCTGCGTGCCCTTGGAGAACGCGACGAAATCATCGCTCAGCGTCTCCCCGAGCTCCGCAAGGTCCACGAGCGACAGCGTGGTCTGCTGTCCGCGGCACTGCTGCCCGCACGCCGCGACGAAATCGTCGATGATCTGCTTTCCGATATCCAGCGTGTCCATGGAGGTGTTCCTGGACAGCGCGTTCAGCCAGTTCGTGTAGTACCAGCCGATGCCGGGCTCCGTCTCCTCGGAGGCGATCATGTAGTCGGCGTACTTCGAAAGCATCAGGGCATTCTCCACCGTCGCCATGAGGCAGGCGTCGAAGCCGATGAAATCATATTTGATGCCGGCGTCCTTCAGCGCGGTGTTGATGCCGGCGAGCGACATGGACCCGCTGCGGGCATTCTTCTCGTCGTAGCCGTAGCCCGAGACGGAGCCGCCGCCGTGGTCCCAGAAGATCAGCATGTTCCGGTCCGCCGGATAGTTCTTCGATGCCCATTTGATGAAGCCGGACAGCGTGGACGGATCCGTCATCACCCTCGCGCTGTCCTGCCCAAGGCGCTTCAGCCCGCCGTTCACGACCTGGTAGATCTCATTCTTTGAGGTCGAGATGATGTTGTTCTGCCACCTCTTGCAGCCGCCTGTATAGATGATCAGGTTCACATTGTCCGCGATCGTAGCCTTGGTCATCTCCTGCAGGTCGCGGGTCGCCATGGCGCTCCTTGATTCAAGGTCCGTGCCGCACATGTAGATCATGATCGTGACCGTGTCCCTGCCGTTCCCCTTCAGCTTCGTGTATTTCGCGCGCGCCTCCGGAGCCACCTCGCGGTTCAGCGTCCCGGTGTTGTTGAGGGCGCCCAGGCTTCCCGCGCCGGCGCTGCCCCAGCCCGTGGAGGAGCTTCCGCTGTTCTGGAACAGGTCATAAAGACTTCCGTATCCCGAATAGCTGCCGGAACCGGAGCTGCTGCTTCCCGAGCTGCTCTGGGAGCTTCCCTGGGAGCCTCCCCCGAGCAGCGCGTCAAGGGACCCGCTGCCGCTTCCCTGATTGGACGATGCTGTCGGTGCCGCTGTGGGCGCCTGGGTCTGGTATGCCGTCTCGTAGGACGTGCTCTGCCCCCCGCCGCCGCCGAACAGCCCGCCGAGGCTCCCGCCCCCGCCGAACAGCGCGATAAGAAGCAAGAGGAGCAGCGGCATCTTCCCGCCGCCCGAGCTCCGCTTGCCGCCACCGCCGCCGGAGCTTCCTCCGAACGCGGAGCCGCTTCCTACAGGTCCTGAACCGGTCCCCTCGCGGCGGTGTACGCCCGCCCCGGTGCCGGTCACATTCTTTTCCCTGCCTCTTGGTCTGTTGTCTGGCATAATTCTCTCCTTTTTAAGCCGCAGGCTCCTTCCGTGCCCGGCCGGCCGGTCTTCAGCCCGCGGTCCTTTTCCAAATGCTCCTTGCCTGATGGTCTCCCCGTTCCGGGATACTATCAAGCCGCCTCATTCATTGTAAAAGATATTTCTGAAGATTACCATATCTCCGCGGAAAAAAGAGGGCAGCCGTCCTGGCCTCCTCCCCCGAAAAAGAAAGCTGCCGCCCGGGGCTCCCCCTCTCTCGAAAAAAAGCTGCCGCCCGGGGCCTTCCTCCCCTCCCGTAACGGGAAGGAGGGAAATGCGCCCGGACAGCAGCCTGAATGATCCGTACCTGCAGATCTTTTCCGCAAAGGCCTGCCCTCAGCAGCCTTCACGCCGGCCCTGCGGTTTTACTCCTTTGCGGCTTCCGCGCCGGTCCTGCGGTTTTTATTCCTTCGCGGCTTCCGCGCCGGCCCTGCGGCTCTTGTCCGCGAAATGCATGAGGAACATGACCACGAGCATGAAGACGATGCCGATGATCAGCGAGATCACCGCGTTCTTTACGAAGCCCGCGACGATGTAGGTCACGAAGGAGATGGCCGCCGCGGTGATCGCGTACGGCATCTGCGTGGAAACATGCGCGATGTGGTCACACTGCGCGCCCGCGGAGCTCATGATCGTCGTATCGGAAATGGGCGAGCAGTGGTCGCCGCAGACCGCGCCTGCCATGCAGGCGGAAACGCAGATGATCGCCAGCGGGTTTCCGCTCTCAAGCGGGAACACCTTCAGGGTGATCGGGATCAGGATACCGAAGGTTCCCCAGGAGGTACCTGTCGCAAAAGCGAGGAAGCAGGCGATAACGAAGATGATCGCCGGAAGGAAGCTTAAGAACGCGCCCGCGCTGTTCTCGACGATACCCGCGACATACTCCGCGGCGCCGAGGGAATCCGTCATGCCCTTCAGGGTCCAGGCAAGGCAGAGGATCGTGATCGCCGGGACCATGGCCTTGAAGCCCTCGGTGATGCAGCTCATGCAGCCGTGGAAACTCAGCACCCCGCGGACCACATAGAAAACGATCGTGATGAACAACGCGACGAAGGAGCCGAGCACCAGGCCGACGGAAGCGTCGCTGTCCGCGAAGGACTCGACGAAGGAAGCGCCGGTGAAGAATCCGCCGGTGTAGATCATGCCGATGACGCAGCTGATGATCAGGATCACGATCGGGAACACGAGGTCCATGACCGCGCCCTTGCCTTCGACCTTGTCAAAGTTCTCGGAGACCGGCGCCGGGACGGTGAAGATATCGCCCTTTCTCGCATTCTCCTCATGGAGCGCCATGGGACCGTAGTCCAGACGGAGGACCGTGATGGTGACCATCATGACGATCGTCAGGATCGCGTAATAGTTATAAGGGATCGCGCGGATAAAGAGCATCAGCCCGTTCGTGCCCTCCGGAGCGAAGCCGGAGACGGCGGCCGCCCACGAGGAGATCGGGGCGATGATGCAGACCGGGGCCGCGGTCGCGTCGATCAGGTACGCGAGCTTTGCCCTCGAGACCTTCTGCATATCGGTGACCGGACGCATGACGCTTCCCACCGTAAGGCAGTTGAAGTAGTCATCGATGAAGATAAGCGTGCCGAGAAGGATGGTCGCGAGCTGGACGCCGATCCTCGAGTGGATGTGCTCGGAAGCCCACTTACCGAACGCGGCGGAGCCGCCTGCCTTGTTCATCATGCTGACCATGATGCCCAGGAACACGAGGAAGATCAGGATGCCGACGTTGTAGGCGTCGGAGACCTGCGCGATCAGGCCCTCGTTGAAAATGTGCACCAGCGTTCCTTCAAAGCTGAAGCCGGAATAGAAAAGGCCGCCTACCAGGACGCCGATAAACAGCGAGCTGTAGACCTCCTTCGTGATGAGCGCCAGCGCGATCGCGACGATCGGCGGCACCAGAGCCCAGAATGTTGCATACATTTGCATGTTGTAAAAACCCCCCTTGAAATATTTCCGCATTTGTTCACCTTCTGAGGCGGAACATGGTCACATTGTACCCTTGATCGTCCGTAAATTCACTATGAATGTCCGCTTTAAAGAAGAAGACTGGACAAACAGTCCAGTCAGATGTCCTGCCCCGCCGCCCTGAGAAGCAGGGTCTTCTCCCGCTTAGATAAATAGCGCTTATTTTAGGACCCATCCACAGAAAATGTAGTAAAATCTAATTTAAAGGGCTGAAGTAACGCGCCGTTTCAGATCCTTCAGCACCCTGAGGAGGCGGAAATGAAAAAACACACTGCATTGCTTCGTATCATCTGCGCGGTCCTGGCGATCGTACTGGTATTCGGGAACGCTGCGCCGGCCGCGTTTGCCGCGAACACGCAGCAGGAAGAGGAAAGCTGGCCGAAGCAAGGAACACTTGAAGAGAACGGACTGACGCTGATCGAGTATACAGCGGATTCTTTTCTGCATGAAAATACCAATAATATAAGCTATCTGAAAGATATGGAAAACTGGCCGTCAGAGAAGATGCTGGATGCCGCTTCCGAAACACACCTGAAAGCGTCGATCAATTTAGATAAAGCCGCGCATCTCCCGACGAATCCTTCGCTCTGGATGGATTCCGACAAAAAGAAAAAGGACTGCTACAGGGATATCCTTCTCTGCCTCTTCCTTGAAGATGAAGAAACGTATGATGACTCAGACTATGCGGCATTCACAAAATATCTGAATTCCGACAGTAAGACGTATAAAGACATTTCAAACTGGATCGATTATAACAAACAGACTTCCGATCTTGACCCGCAGGAAAAAAAAGTGCTGAATAACGCCCTGCAGGATTACCTGAAGGAAGACGCCGGCATCGGCTGGCCGGTCGCCGACGTTATCACAAAGATCATCTCTGCTGCTGATAACGTGGAGGATGCTGTTGAACTGTGCGTTGAATACAAAGCCCTGTGCAAAAAAGGCGAAAGCTATAAGATGATCGTCGACACGATGAAGAAGCAGACAAATGATCTGCATCTGTTTGCCGCGCTGGATGAGGTCAGCAACGTTATGAAGAGCATCCCTTCCGCATTCGCGCAGACCATCGCCGACGGCGTGATCGACATCGGGCTTTGGGGAGCAAAAAAAGCCGTCAGCGAAGTATATAATCAGGCTGTTTTATCCGCGCTGCCGGTCGAGCTCCGTCTGGCGCTGCAGATGGGAACATTAGCGGGTGATGCGGTCACCTCGCTCCTGTTTGCCAATGACGACATGGAGGCAAGCCTCCAGAAGCTCGAGTGTATCGGCGAGCTTGGACGGACGATGCTCAAAACGACGGACAAGCTGGGTGAGCAGTATAAAAAAGACAGGAATAACCGGACCGGAGTCAAGGATCCTGACCGGCGTAATGAAGCAGCTGCATATGTCAGGTCCGTCCGCGCCTTTTGCGACCTCTATAAGCTGAGCTGTGATTACTCGAAGGAATTCGTTGTAAACTCAATGGATGCGACCGGTTTTGAAAAGCTGCTCCTCATTTTTAACAAAAAAAAGAATAAGGATTATAAAGAAGCGATCCGCAGCCTGATCGCAAACAAGCAGAACGGGCTGCGGCTCGAGCAGCAGCTGAGAGTGAATTCGCTGTATCGGCTTAAGGAGAGGTATCCGGATACATATGAAAAGGACCTGATCGGCGGGATGCATGCAGAGGCTTACATCGATAAGCTGGTCGACGATTACAACGAGGAAATGAAAAAGGTACCGGATGACTATTATACCGGCAGCCTGAAAAATACCGCAAAAAAATCATCCGGCAGCAGTGAAAAGAAGACCGACCCCGAAAAGCTGATCAGGGATTTCATCTATAACGACGGTCCCGCATACGACAGTCGTGGGAAGGCCTTCCGGCTTAAGGATGTCCAGGACGAGACGAAGGGGCCGGTCTACAAGGTAGGCCCGACGATCGACATCGACAACGACGGGGAAAATGAACTGCTCCTCACCGACGGCTTCTACGGGGGAATGTACCTCGACGCGAAGGACGGAAAGCTCTCCGTGTTTGTGGAGGGCCAGGGCACAGCCGGAGTTCTCGGATACGGGTATTATAAAGGCAAGTGGGTGGTGTGCCACAAGGATACGGGCCACACCGGAAGAAACGTATATTCCTTTGACGTGTACAACGGTGCGGATAAGATCACGGAGTCTTTCACCCTCTCCGCAGAATACTGGACTTCAGCGGACCAGAACGGCTACGATGACAGCAGCACCTTCACCTTTAAAGGAAAGACGATCACCAGGAAGGAATACGAAGACCTGCTGAGGGAGATCTTCGCAAAAGGCGACCCGAGCTACGCTTCCATCCGGATGCTGCCGAAGGTGTCCCGCAAAGCGGACGATGTCCCGGACAGCCCGTACACGAGCTTTGCGGATGTTGTCAGGCAGTACGAAAAGGATTACGGAAAGCTTTCGTTCAAATCGTCCGGTTCGGGCAGCCGGAACAAATACTATACCGGCGTATTCCTTCTCAGGCTTCTTGACTTTGACAGGGACGGGGACTGGGAGCTGATCATCGGTTACGCCGCGGAGCTCGCGGAAGCGCAGACCTCCTCCCCGAAGCTGGACGTCTGGCAGATGAAGAACGGCAGGGCTGTCCAGATCTATAAGGGCGCGTACATCCAGCACGGCGACATCGGTTCAAGATGCGAGTTCCTCGATCTCGCCGAACGGCCTGCCCTGGTCACAGGAACGGACGCGTCTGACATCAGCCTCTCCTTCCTCACGCTGGAAAAGGGCAGCTTCCGGACAGAAGCCACCCTGCAGTATGAATTCACCGGCACGGATTACCAGTGGTCCGTGGACGGGAGTCCGGTAAGTGAAAAAGAGGGAATGGGTTACTACGACAGCATCCGGAGGAATAAGAACAAATACTTCGGGTCCCTGTCAAAGGATCTCGGACAGACAGAAAAAAGCATGCAGGATGACCTAAAGGCCGCGTATAAACGGCTTGGCATGTGATCCCGCCGTCATGGCGGCCTTCCCCTGCAGAAGCGTATCATGAGCGGTCCCGCAGACAGACGCCGGCGGCGGCGTGAACGGCCTTCCTGCCCTGCAGAAAGACACAGGCGGCGTGTACGGCCTTTCCCAGTAAGCATGTATCTTGGAGGATCATCAGGAGGCGGCAGATGCATTATGTATGTTCTGATATACACGGACAGAAAGCTCTCTGGGACAGGCTTCTCATGCAGCTGTCCATGAAAGCGGATGACATTCTCTATGTCATCGGCGACGTGATCGACCGCGGGCCTGATTCCATGGGCATTATGGCCGATATCGTGGAAATGGAAAATGTAGAGCTCTTCCTCGGCAATCATGAACTTATGATGCTGGATGCCCTTTATCACAAAGGCAGGCCGGAGATCTGGACCTACAGCTGCAACGGGGGAGAAAGGACCAGGAAGCAGTTCCGCAGCCTTGAGGGGAGCAGGCAGAAACAGATCGTGGACTACATGAAAAAAGCCTGGGTCCAGAAATACGTCGAGGCCGGCGGTATTCGATACGCCCTGCATCATTCGTACTGGCTTCCGGAACATGAAGGAAACGACATCAGATACAGCGACGTAAAAAAAGAGTGGCAGTCTGTTTTCGACGCAGTCTGGTATTCGCCCTACCGCACATACGAGCATGTTCCTCCCGACTGGTATAATGACGAATGCGTCCACGTCATAGGGCACGTCCCTGTCCAGAGTATCTTCGCGTCAAAGGGCTTTTATCGGGTGCCTCCGGAAGAACTGAAGCCTCCTTACATTGATGCGGACGGCCACATCCTTGCCATCGACGGCGGGTGCGCGATGCTGGCATACGGGAATACCGGCGGCCTGTACTGCATGAGCCTGGAGACGGATCAGGACGGGAAAAGAAGAGAGTTCTGGATCCGTCCGTAAACAGATCAGGAAACAACATCAGGAAAATGACGTTGAAAGCCCGCCGGGACCTGGCCGGGCTCTTCGCAAAAAAGACGGGAGGCGCCGCACACGCGGCGCCTTCTTTTTATGCCTGTTTTTTATTACCCGTGATTTTTTACCTGTTTTTTCTGGTTTTTGCAGTGCGCCCACTTTCCGGATTTCAAAAAAGCGGGAATGCCTTCCGGATGAGCTTTGCCGCCCCGGGATCCGTGCAGGCTTCCGCCTCTGTCCCCGCGGCGCCGTACAGATACAGGTCCGCCCAGTCCGCGAGAAGCAGGGCGGCTGTCCTCCTCCCGCCCTCAGCGGGACCCACAGGTCTCCTGTCCACTGCAGCTCCGGCAGGTCTCCCGCCCTCAGCAGCACGCGTAGGTCTTCCGCCCTTTGCCGCCTCGGCAGATACCCTGCCCTCTGCAGTTCCGGCAGGTCTCACGCCCTCTGCTGCGGCAGAAGGTCCTCCGCCTGCGGGAGCATCGGCCGCGCGCTCTCCCGCGCTTCCGATCCGCGTGAGGTATTCGCGCACGGTCTCATGCTTCTTCCGGCCGGAAAGGCGCCGCCTGCCGTACCACTCAGCCCGGTAAAGAAGCGCCGGGACGCTATCCGCGCGGAAAAGGATGTACCAGACGGCGCGGAAGAAACGCCGGACCTTTGAGAGCATTTCCCGCAGGAACCTGCCGAGACCGGAGGTCCGCCTCTCCCGACAGGCGGTCACCCTGCGCGCGCCCGTTCCGCCTGCAAGCATATGGAGGAACTGACGGACCAGGAGGATGATCGCGACAGCTATGGCCGCGAGGACGAATATGACGCTTTTCAGAAGATCCGGCTGCCAGGCCATCTCTGTCTCCCCGATCCCCGGGAGGGTGACCGGCTCAGGGAGCTCCGCCCCACCCTGCGGCTCCGGAAGGAACGAGACGAGCCACTCGACAAGGCGCATGAACAGTCGCCCGAGGGTGAGAAGCGCCCCGGCGGCCGTGCGCCAGACTGCCTTGAGCCCTCCCACGATCCCTGCGGAGACTGCCTCCCCGCTGAGCATCGAGACTGCCGCGAGAAGGACAAAGGCGATCAGAAGGACTCCGATGACCGCGAGCGATACCGCCTTTGCCCCGCGCTCCCCCGTTTCCGCCATGCGGTCGGCAAGCAGGTTCATGATCTCAGCCGCAAGGGCTGCCGTGAGCAGGAGGGAGACCGCGCCGAAGCCCTCCCGCGGCAGATAGTGCTCCACGACCCGCGTAAGGATGAGGAGGACCACCGTCCCGTCCGCGTAAAGGACCGCCGCCATCGGCTCCATGGCGTGAAGCGGCTGATAGAGCCTGCGCCCAAGAAGGCACGCACAGGCTGCGGCAAAAAGGACAAGGTGGGCGGCGTCCGGCGCGGTGAAGGCCGTGCTCCGGATAAGAAGGCCGAGGACCAGGACTGCGGGCACGGCGCAGTAAAGAAGGTAGGTCCCGACGGTCCGCGGCTTTTCAAGAACGCGGATCTGGACAAGGCCCATGGCAAGAAGCCCGAGGAGCGGCAGGAACACGCGGAAGTCCGCGATCCCCTCCCGCCCGGCTGCAAGGAGCGTGAAGACAAACACGGAAAGATCAAAGAGGACGGTCACAAGAAGCTCAAGATACGGATGCCTGCTCATTTGCCCTCCTTCCTCATCACAGGAATGTCCTCCTCCTCTGCCGCAGGATCGCCCTCCTCTCCCGTCACGGGATCATCCTCCTCTCCCGTCACGAGACGGCTCCGGAGGACCAGCGGGAGGCTGAGCTGCGCGTCCTTTTCCGAGGCGTTCCGCGCGATCACCACCGCGCGCCCGCATCGGGCGAGGAGCTCCTCAGGGATGGTCATCCGCGCGGCGCTCTCCGTGATCACACAGATGGTCCCGGCCTGCGGCCCGGCGGAAAAAAGCGCCTCAAACGGGAACCTTGCCGGGGTGCCGTCATAGCTGAACGCTGCCAGCGCGTACAGGATGGAAAGGTCCGCGCTCTCCTCCCGCCCGGGGAAAAGCAGCACGCTCTCCTTCCGTGCCGCGCCGTCCCTCCCCTCAGAGCCGGGAAGGATGAGCCCGCAGGACGCGCTGCGCGAAGAAAGGGAAAGGACGCAGGACGCTGTCAGGCTCAGCGCGTCCTCGAAGGCATCGTCCTCGCAGACCCACTCCATGCGGGGCCCCTCGATGGTATTGTCCTTTTCCTCGGGATGTCCGAAGGAAGGCGCGTCAAAAAGAAAGGTGATCAGCCGCGGGAAAATGGTCTCGTAAAGATTGGTCTCGAGCCGTCCCTTTCCCGCGAGCTCCCGCCAGTTCAGGGCCTTCGCAGGGTCGCCCGGCTGGTAGGCGCGCGTCATGCGGAGCAGCGTCACGTCGTCAAGGTATCCGCCGCGGCCGGACTCCGTGTCCGTAATGTTTTTTAGGAGGATATCCGCGCTGACCGGGAGCAGCCCCGGGTAAACGCAGAATTCAAGCGGCGTTTCCAGCGGAAAGCGCTTCTTGCTCACGCCGAGTCCGAAGCCGTCGCCGGAGGCTGCCGTGACGATACTGACGGTAAGGATGCCCCGGCGCGCGGCCTTCATCGGGATCTCAAGGTCCGCGCTCTGGAACCAGAGAAGCCAGGAAACGCGCCCGCACGCCGCGGGGACCTCCGCCGTGCCATTCCTTCCGTCCACGGCAAGCGGCTTAAGGTCCTCCGGCCTCTCCGGGACTATGGGGGGAGATGCTCCTAACGGGAACAGGAGCTCGAGCCAGATGAGCGGGAGGAGCTTACGGTTCTCCGCCGTGCAGGAAAGAGTGATCCGCTCCCCGAGGAACACCGCCGTGCAGTCCGCGGACGCGGCGGCGGAAAGATGCTTCAGGGCGCGCAGCTTCCAGAAGAGCGCGGTCCCGAAAAGGAGCATGAAAACGAACACCGGCACCGCGGCGTCCGTGATCCCGAGATAAAAAAGGAGCACCGCCAGCGCGGCAAGGACCGCGACGCCGGCGGGGCTCGCGAAGATGCTTGATAATTTTCCTGTCTCCGTCATCCCTTTAATCTCCGCTGTCCGCGGGGACCGGCGTTTTTCCGAGGATCTCCGCGATGATCCGCTCCGGGGTGATCCCGCCGAAGAGGGACTGCGGTTTCATAAGGATCCTGTGGTTCAGGACCGGGACAGCCATCTCCTTCACGTCGTCCGGCGTGACGAAGTCCCTGCCCTGCATGGCGGCCCAGGCCTTCCCGCCCTGGTAAAGCGCCTTCGACGCTCGCGGGCTGGCACCCGCGGCAGCGCGCTGGTCCGTCCTGGTTGCCTGGACGACCGCGACGATATAGCGCTGCACGGCATCACTCACATGGACGCTGTCGATCTCCCGGAAGACCCTCCGGAACATCTCGTCATCCATCACTGTCGCGACGCGGTCAAGCGGGACGGTGTTCCCGAGCTCCGACAGCATGCGGACCTCCTCCTCCGCGTCCGGATAGCCTAACGAAATGCGGAGGAAAAAGCGGTCCATCTGCGCGGCGGGCAGCGGGAAGGTACTCTCCCGCTCTACGGGATTCTGCGTCGCCATGACAAAAAAAGGCTCCGGCAGGGGCATCGTGGTCCCGTCTATGGTAGCCTGGTGCTCCTCCATCGCCTCTAAAAGCGCGGACTGGGTACGCGGGATCGCGCGGTTGATCTCGTCCGCGAGCAGGATGTTCGTGAAGACCGGCCCCTTTTTCATGGAAAAATCGCCGGTCTTCTGATCGAACACGGTCATGCCGAGAATGTCTGACGGCAGGAGGTCCGGGGTGAACTGGATGCGCCGGAAGGCGCAGCCGGCCGCGCGGGACAGCGCCTTGATGAGCGTGGTCTTCCCGCTCCCGGGAAGATCGTCAAGAAGGATGTGCCCGCCCGAAAAGACCGCTGCCAGGAGCAGCGAGATCTCACGCTCCTTGCCTATGATGATCTTCCCGATCTCACCGGCAAGAAGGTCCTTTGCCTGCTTCGTCAGAGTTTCGTTTTTCATTCCCGTACCGTTCCTTTACCTGCCTTCAGGCTTACGCGATCCCCTTGACCTCGTAATCCTTCGCCTCGACTGCCTCCTTGAGGACATCGTCCGCGACGTCTGCCGTAAGCTCCACGACAGCGGTGCCCTTCTCGTGGCTCACCTCCGCGGACGCAACGCCGTCAAGCTTCTCGAGCGCCTTTTTGACCGTCGCCTCGCAGTGCGCGCACATCATCCCCTCGATCGTCATTGTTTTTGTCATTATATACTCCTTTCCGCCGTTTTCGGCGATGATATTGCAGTTTTCTGTTCCGCAGCCGTCTTTTTCAGACTTTTCCGGCTCCGTGAGAAGCCTCCCGTCCGGTCCCGCCTGTACTCCGGCCTTCAGCGGCCGGTCCTTCGACGCGTCGTGTACGTTAAGGAGATTCAGCCGCAGCGCGTTCGATACGACGCAGAAGCTGGAAAGGCTCATGGCGGCGGCGCCGAGCATGGGGTTCATGGTGATGCCGAAAAGGTGCACGTAGGCGCCGGCGGCTGTCGGGATAAGAAGCGTGTTGTAGATGAGCGCCCAGAAGAGGTTCTCAAGGATGTTCCTGTAGGTCGCGCGGCTCAGGCGGATGGCGCCCGCGACGTCCGTGAGGCGGCTCTTCATAAGGACCACGTCCGCGGCGTCGATCGCGACGTCTGTCCCCGCGCCGATCGCGATGCCGATATCCGCCCTTGTCAGGGCAGGCGCGTCGTTGATGCCGTCGCCGACCATGGCGGTCTTTCCCTTCTCGCGGAGCCTCCGGATGACAGCCTCCTTGCCGTCCGGCAGGACGCCCGCGACGACCTCATCGACGCCCGCCTCGCGGCCGATGGCTTCCGCCGTCCTCCGGTTGTCTCCTGTCAGCATGACCACGTGGATGCCCATGCCGCGGAGCTCGCGGATCGCCTCCGCGCTGTCCTCCTTCATCGTGTCGGCGACGGCGATGACGCCGAGAAGGCGGTCGTCAGATGCAAAGAAGAGCGGCGTTTTTCCCTGCTCCGCAAGCTTCTCCGCCTTTTCCCTGAGTCCGGCCGGAACGGCTGCTTTTCCGGAGATGAAGCTTAAGTTCCCTCCTGCGAGGACACTGCCATGAAGGACCGCGGTAAGACCGTTCCCCGGAAGCGCCGTGAATTCCGTGACCTCCTCCGGCACGATCCCCCTGCGCTCAGCGTATCCCGTGACTGCCCGCGCGAGCGGGTGCTCGCTCTTCTCCTCCAGCGCGTCCGCCGTCCGGACGAGCTCCTCCTCCGTGACCCCCTCCGCGGGGACCACGTCCGTCACCTCCGGGGTGCCGTTCGTGATGGTCCCGGTCTTGTCGAGGGCGATGATCTGGACGTTCCCTGTCTCCTGCAGCGCCTCCGCGTTCTTAAACAGAATGCCGTTCTTCGCGCCAACGCCGCTGCCGACCATGATCGCGACCGGGGTCGCGAGGCCGAGCGCGCACGGGCAGCTGACGACCAGGACGCAGATGGCGCGGGCCAGCGCGAAGCCGGGCGGCCGCCCCACAAGAAGCCAGATGGCCAGCGTGACAAGGGAGATCATGATGACTGCCGGGACAAAGACGCCCGAGATCCTGTCCGCAAGCTTCGCGACCGGCGCCTTGGTCGCGGCCGCGTCGCTCACCATCTTTATGATCTGCGCGAGGGAGGTGTCCTCGCCCACCCGGGTCGCCTCGCACTTCAGAAATCCGGACTGGTTCAGCGTCGCGGAGCTGACGGCATCGCCCGCCGCTTTGTCCACGGGCAGGCTCTCGCCGGTCAGCGCGGCTTCGTTGACTGCGCTGGCGCCCTCGAGGACGATCCCGTCGACCGGGATGTTTTCGCCCGGGCGTACAAAGAAGATATCGCCCTTCCGCACCTCGTCGACCGGGACCGTGACCTCTTTCCCGTCCCGCTCGACGTTCGCGGTCTTCGGCGCGAGCTTCATGAGGCTCTTCAGCGCGTTCGTCGTCTTACCCTTCGAATAAGCCTCGAGCATCTTCCCGACCGTGATCAGCGTGAGGATCATCGCGGCGGATTCGAAGTAAAACTCCTCCATGAAGGCCGCGCCCCCTGCCGGGTCACCGTCCGCCACGGCGCGCGTCATCGCGAAGAGCATGGCCGTGGAATAGGTAAATGCGGCCGCGCTTCCGAGCGCGATCAGCGTGTCCATGTTCGGGGCGCCGTGGAACAGGCTCTTAAATCCGCTCACGAAGAACTTCTGGTTGATCACCATGACGATGCCCGCGAGCAGGAGCTGGACCAGGCCCATGGCGATGTGGTTCCCGTGGAAGAACGCGGGGAGCGGAAGCCCCAGCATCATGTGGCCCATGGAAAAGTACATAAGGACCAGCAGGAAGCCGAGCGACGTGAAAAGCCGCCGCTTAAGGACCGGAGTCTCGCGGTCCTTCAGGGCGTCCTCCTCCGCCGCGAGCTTCGCGGAGTAGCTTCCCCCGCCCTGGCGCGCCGCTGCCTCGTCCTTCGGAGCTGCCCCGTAGCCGGCGTTCTCCACCGCGGCGATGACCGCCGACGCGTCATAGCTCCCCTCGACGCCCATGGAATTCGTAAGAAGGCTCACCGAGCAGGACGTCACGCCCGGCACCTTCGACACTGCCTTCTCGACGCGCGCCTGGCACGCCGCGCAGCTCATCCCTGTCACTGTATACTGCTCCATCCCGTCTCCTCTTCGACCATGGGGACTGTCCCCATGGCTCAACATCTATGCTAATAAACAACACAGCAAACTGTTCTGCGAGATAATCAACAGAATCGCGCAAATGTGTTTGACCATGGGGACTGTCCCCATGGTCGAAAATCATTTCATGAGCTTCTGCAGGGTCTTCACGAGCTCGTCGAGCTTCTCGCTGTTTCCCTCCTGCACGTCCTGGGCCACGCAGGTCCTGATATGGTCCGCCAGGATGAGCTTCGTAAAGCTGTTCAGCGCGGCGTTCGCCGCGGACACCTGGTTCAGGATATCGATGCAGTATGCGTCCTGCTCGAGCATGTTGCGGATCCCGCGGATCTGGCCCTCGATGCGGCTCAGGCGGTTCATGAGGTCACGGTATTCCTTGCCGCCCCGCTCCTTTTTCCTTCCGGCACAGCAGCACGCTTCCATCGTTTTTTCTTCCATTTGATTCTCCCTGTGAACGAAAATACCCCCTTGGGGTATATCACGATACAACACGATGATATACCCACCGGGGGTATTTTGCAAGAGTTATTTTCAGTTCGCCTGCCTCGCGTTCATGATGAGCATCTGCAGGCGGTTTTCGATATTCGCGGTGCTGATGTCCGGGTCATAGTCAAGCGCGAGGATCTGCGTATCCGGGTAGATCTCGCGCAGCTTTTTCATGATGCCGCGGCCGACGATATGGTTCGGCAGGCACCCGAACGGCTGAAGGATCAGGAAGTTCCGGCAGCCCTGCGCCGCGTGGTGCAGGATCTCGCCGGGGATCAGGACTCCCTCGCCGGCGTCGAAGGTGTGGTGGATGATGCCGTCGGACGCCTTGACCAGCTCCTCCATCCGCACCGCGGGACGGTACAGGGGATGCCGCACCGCGATCCTGTCCGTCATGCTGTGCGCGACGTCGAACATGCGGTTCTCGATGCGGAAGAGGTTCCTCTCCCCGAGGCCCTTGCGGATATGGTACTCGCGGTTCTGCGCGTCCTTGTAGAAGTAGGTCTTCCGGATGACGTCCGTCATGCGGGCCTCGACCACCTCCATGCCGTTCGCCTCGAGATACCGTTCGATCTCGCGGTTCGCGCCGGGATGGAAGTTCAGGAGGTACTCTCCCACGATCAGCACGCGCGGCCTCAGAACAGACCGGTCGTACTTTACGCGCTTCATGAGCTCTACCGCCTTCCCGAAGCCGGCCCGCGCGCCCGGCACGCCTGCCTTCTCAAGCCCGTGGACGATAAAATCCATCCCCTTTTCGTACGCGCGCTCCGCGCTTCCCGCCCTGAGCTCATACGGACGGATCTTTCTTAAAAGCTCCTCCATCACGTCGATCATCGGCAGCGAGAACGCCACCATCGCAAGGCTCCCGAGCCCCATGCGGTAGCCCGGGTGAAGGCCGCGCCGGTCCTCACCGTCGTTCGTGATGACAGGCACCCCGGGGTATCCGGCATCGTCCAGCGCCTTCCGGAGCAGTGCCCCGTAATGCGTGAGCCGGCAGTCCCCGATATATTTTCCCATGGCGACCGCGGTGGTCTCCGGATCGTATTTCCCGCTCTCCAGCGCCGCGAGCGCCTCGCCGATGACGATCTGCGCCGGGAAGCAGATATCGTTATGGACGTATCGCTTCCCGAGCCGGATGGCCTCCTCGCGGCCGATGTCCAGGGAGACCGTGCGGACGCCCTCCGAGGCAAGCGCCGCCGCGAAGATGCGGCTGAACGCGTGCGACGTGTTCGGCACCAGGACGGTGCGGATCTTCATGTCATCCTTCCGGAACTTGACCTTGTACGGATCCGGCAGTTCGCGGACCTCCAGCCTCCGCTTCTCCGCCGCCTGCCGGTCGCGGTTCATCATGATCGTCTCGACGAACGAGCGCACGCGGATGCGCAGCGGTCCCTGGACGTCGCTCTCGTCGAGCTTCAGGACCAGCGGCGCCTTCCCGGAGATCTCCTTCATGAGGCGGATGATCTCGTCCGACAGGTACGCGTCGTGGCCGCAGCCGAAGCTCACGACCTGCACGTACTCAAGATGCTCACTTTCCGCCGCCAGGATCGCGGAGGAAAGCATGCGGGCATGGAAGTTGTTGACCACGTCGATCCGGCAGCGCGAAAGGTCCACCTTCTCAGCGTCCGGCAGCGAATCCGCGGTAAGCACCGGGATGCCGCTCCGCGTGAACATGTCCGGAAGGTCGTGGTTCACGAGCGCGTCGTTCTGGTACGGCCGCGAAGCAAGCACCACGGCGAAGCGCCCCGTTTCCCGGACCTCCTTAAGGATCTTCGCCGCCTCGCTTTTAAGCTCTGTCCGGAAAGCGCGCATGGCATCGTCGCCCGCCGCGATGGCGCGCTTCACCTCGCCAGCACCGATCCCGTAGTGGTCCTTCATGTAAATGCAGAGCTGCCGCTCGCGGTCCGCGTCCGTGTACCAGTGGAACAGCGGCGCGTCGAACGGGATCCCGAAGCGCGTGCCGGGATCGTCCGAATTCCGGATCACGATCGGGTAGCCCTTGACGACCGCGCACATCGACTCGCTGGTCTTCTCGGTGTTCTCGCTCGGGACCACGGTGACGGAGGGCATGAAGATGCGGTCCACGCGCGCCTTCGCAAGCGCCCTCAGGTGCCCGTGCACGAGCTTCGCCGGGAAGCAGACCGTGTCGGACGTGACCGCCTGCAGCCCGTCCTCGAACATTTTCCTCGTGCTCTTCGGCGAGATCCGGACCTTAAAGCCGAGCGCCCGCCAGAACGTGCTCCAGAACGGCATGTTGTCCCAGAAGGCAAGCACCCGCGGGAGGCCGATGCAGATGTCCTGCTGCTTTTTCGGCCTGCCGTAAGGATATTCGCGGAACAGGAGCCTGTCCCTCAGGCGGTAGAGGTTCGGGACGGAGTTCATGTCCGCCTCCCGCTCCTTCACCTTCTTCCGGACCGCCTCGTCCTCCGGGTTGCCCAGGATCTCGCCGCGCTCGCAGCGGTTGTTGGTGATCCAGGTGCTGCCGTTTGAGAAGCGGACGATGGTCCTGCGGCAGTGGTTTCCGCAGAACGGGCAGGGCGAGTTCGCGTTCTGCGTGTAGGAAAAGTCCTCCAGATGGTCGAGGCCCGCGAAGGTGCGGGGAACATCGCCCGCCTCGCACTTTTCCTTCGTGAGGAGGGCCGCGCCGATCGCGCCCATGATCCCCGGGTACGGCGCGCGGATCACCTCGCGTCCGACGTACTGCTCAAGCGCGCGGAGGACCGCGTCGTTCTCGAAGGTGCCGCCCTGGACCACGATGCGGTCCCCGAGGGAACCGAGGTTCGAGACGCGGATCACCTTGGTGAATACATTTTCGATGATGGAACGGCAGAGTCCCGCCATGATGTCGCCCGGCAGCTTCCCGTTCCTCTGCTCCGTGATGATGCTCGAATTCATGAACACCGTGCAGCGGCTTCCGAGGCTCGCCGGCTCCTTCGCCGCGAACGCCGCGGAGGCGATCTCCTTCACGGGGATGTTCAGGGAGGACGCGAAGTTCTCAAGGAACGAGCCGCAGCCCGAGGAGCACGCCTCGTTCACGACGATGTTGGTGATGATGCCGTGGTCCAGCCAGATCGCCTTCATATCCTGCCCGCCGATGTCCAGGATAAAGGTCGCGTCCTTCACGTACTTCTCCGCGGCGCGCGCGTGCGCGACCGTCTCGACGACGTGGTGCTCCGTGCCGAAGGCCTTGCTGAAGAGGAGCTCCCCATAGCCGGTGGAGCCTGCGGCGAGGATATTGAGGACCACGCCCATGTCCTCGTAGCGCTTCCGGAGCGCGATCAGCGCGTTCTTCGCGACCATGAGCGGCTCGCCGGCGTTCGGCGCGTAGAAGGAGTCGAGGATCTCCTCGTCCTCCCCGAGCAGCACGAACTTGGTCGTCGTGGATCCGGAATCGATCCCAAGATAAGCGTTCAGGATGGTCCCGGGGGGCAGCTCTGCCCGCGGGACCTCCGCGTGCGGATGCCGCCTTTCAAAGTCCGCCCGCTCCTTAAGGGACGCGAAGAACGGCGGCGCGGAGACCGCCTGCTTCCTGATCTCGTCCTGCTTCTCCTTCAGCGTTTCCGCGAGCGCCTCCGGGGAGAACGTCTCCTTCCGGTCGCTGTGGAGCTCCCGGAGGGACAGCGCGGCACCGAAGGCGACCGTGATCTCCGGATGCTCCGGCACCAGGATGTCCTTCGCCTTAAGGCCCAGCCGCTCCGCGAACACATGGACCAGGCTCGGGTTGAAGAACAGGGGACCGCCCTCGAAAACGACCGGAGTCGTAATGTCAAGTCCCTGCGCAAGGCCGCCGATGGTCTGCTTCGCGATCGCGTGGAACGCGGACAGGGCAAGATTCTCCTTCGACGCGCCCTGGTTCAGAAGCGGCTGGATATCCGTCTTCGCGAACACACCGCAGCGGCCGGAGATGTGGTAGACGCTGGAGCCCTGCGACGCGAGGCCGTCGAGCTCACCGACCGGCACCTTCAGGATGGAGGCGACCTCGTCTATAAAAGCGCCCGTGCCGCCCGCGCAGCTTCCGTTCATGCGCATGTCATCCACCTGCAGAAGTCCCGAGCGCGCGTCCTTCTTGAAGAAAAGCATCTTCGCGTCCTGCCCGCCGAGCTCGATCGCAGTCCCGACGCTTTTGTAAAGCCGCCGGAGCGCGACCGCGTTCGCGACGACCTCCTGCGTGAACGGCACGCCAAGAAGATCCGCGACTGGCTTGGCCCCGGATCCGGTCATGGCAATACGGACCCGCGCGCCGGGCAGGGCATCCGCGAAGCGCTTCAGCGTTTCGCAGACGCTCTTCACCTGGGCGGCTCCGTGACGTCTGTAATCAGAATAAATGATCTCAAGGGAGACGGGATCCAGAGCGGCGATCTTGGTCGTAGTCGAGCCGACATCGATCCCGATGAGAAATGTCTTTTTAATATCTGTCATTGATTCCTCTGAACAGCTGTACTGTATTAAATTAAACTTTGTGGAACGCAGTATACAGGATCAGAGGAAGGAAGGAGGACAGCGCCCGCTGAACAGACGGAAATAGCGGTGCTCCGCCTTCCGTCTTCCGGTGATGCAGGAAAAGACTGAAAGAAACAGGGGGACCGGAAAAACCGCGCACGAAACACACGCCGCAGTATCCTCCGCGCGCAGTGTGTTCTCACGGCCCCTGAACGTCCCCTCTCCCGGACGGCTTACCGGCCTGAAGACAGGCTCTGTTTCAAAGGAGCTCCTGACCTCGGCGGCCTGCTCGATGAACGGGGAATTCCCGCTGTACAGCTCTGCCTCACCTGCGGTCCCGCTGAATTCGGCAAAGACCAGGGCAGCGATCCGCTCGACCTTTCCCCGGTCCGCGTGACCTCCGGAGATGCACATGCTGACAAGGAGAAAAATGGAAAAAAGGAACACGGAGACCCTGTTCCGTTTCTGTCTCTGAACGTCCATGGGCCCTCCTTTCCTTTTTTCGCGCCCCGGGTGTCCCGGGGCCCTCATGATGCCGGTGACGCAGCTGCTATGAATGAACGCTCTGAACAGCTGCTCTGAAACAGATATCCTGAGACAAGAGCCCTGAAGAGATACCTTGAGGCAGATGCTCTGAATTCAAATAATACCACATTCCGGGCAAGCTTTCCATGATCCGGAATGCCGCGGGCCTCTTCCTGCATCGCCCGCCGCGCCGGTCTCCGCCTTTGCCGCCGGGCAATGCTCCTGTCCGGCCTCAGCCGCTGCCGCCGCCAGGCAATACTTCTGTCCACCTCCGCCGGGCAGTCAGCCGCTGCCGTCAGGCAATGCTCCCAGCCGGCCTCAGGGCTCCCCGGTCCCGCTGTCGCAGATCACGAGTCCCAGCTCGCGCACGCGCACCGCGAGCTCCGTACGGGAGCGGAAGCCGGTGATCTCAAGCATATGCTGGATATGCTTCTTTACCGTCTCGGCGGAAATATGCAGCTTCTCGCCGATCTCCGTGTTGGTCCTCCCGGTGATCAGCTCCCTGAGGACCTCGTACTCGCGGTTCGAAAAGGCGTGGCTCGAAGCCTTCCCGACCAGGATGTCCGGGGTCGCGTCCGGGAACACGGACTCTCCCGCCATGGTAAGGTCCATGATCCGGATGATCGGCTCCCGGTCGGATTCCTTGTACCAGAAGCTGTCAACGCCGATCTCCCTGGCGCGGCGGATATACGAGTATTCCGGCATGGAAGTGACGATGATGACCCTGGTCCCCGGGGACTGCTTCTTGATCCGCTCCGCGGCGTCAAGGCCGCTGTTCCCGTTCTTCGTGACCACGTCCATCAGGACGAGGTCAATATTATGGCGCACGCAGTAGATATCCGCGACCGCGGCATTGTCGATCGATGCCGCGACCTCGTACCTTCCCGTGCCGCCGACCAGCAGTTCAAAAAGCTGCCTCGGCATGGACTGGTCCTCCACGATCAGAACTCTGTACCTTCCCACTTTCTGCCTCCAGTAATTATTTTTCAAGTCCCGTCTGCGGGACATTCGCGATCCGCTTCGCTCCTTGCTCATGGACCGCTGCCGGCCCCCATGCCGGGGACGTATTCCTCCGGCAGCTCAATGGCAAGAAAGAACCTCGGCTCACTGTATACATGCATGGTCCCGCCGATCCTTTCCACCATCGCCCGCAGGTTGGAAAGGCCTCCGCCTTCCGTTAAGGGACCGTCCGGCACGGCCCCGTCATTTGTGCAGCTGAACCTGTAAAAGCCGCCGTCGTGTCTTAAAAACGCCTCGACGACGGAGCCGCCGGCGTGGCGGATCGTATTGGTCAGGCATTCATGCAGCGCCGCGATGACCGCCTTCCTCTGGGGGGAGCCTTCCGGCGGAAGCGTCCCGCTGATCCTGATCTCCGCGCCGATCCCTTCCGCCGCGCGCATCAGGTCCTGGAGCTCGTCCTCGCCGCCCTCCGGCCGCTGCTCCTTCCCCTCAAGGAGGCGCAGCGTTCGTCTCCAGAGAGCAAGCAGGGCCGCGCGCTCCTCCATACCGGAAGGCTCCGGGAGCATCTGCCGCGTCGTAAGAAGGACTCTGCCGAGATCATCGTGGATCCTTACCTTCGCCGCAAGGATCTCCTGGCTGCGGGTAAGCTCCTCCGCGTTCTTCCCGTAGGACCTGAGGCGGGCGTTCATTTCGGAAAGCGCCCGGTTCTCACTCTCCAGCTTTTCAAGAAGCTGAAGCTCGTCGGAAACATCGACCGCGATAAGCTCAAGGACCGGCTCGCCCCTGATCTCAAAGGAACGCTGTTCAAAGCTCCAGGCCTCCCCTTCCTCAAGTCCCAGGATGGTGTACGGGCTACTCTGGAAATATACGAAGGGATAAGCCTCTGTTTTCAGCTTTTCCCAGAACCGCCTGCCGTCCCTGAGCCTGTGGCCGGTGATCCGGACAGCCAGCTTCTGCATGCAGTCATTGATCACCAGGACCTTCCCGTCGGCATCCGTAAACGCGCTCCCGACCGTGAGGAGATCCATGAACTGCCCGATCGACCGCGCCGAAATATGCGAATCCTCCCAGATGAGCGCCTGCATGTAGATCACGACTGCTGCCGCCGCAAGGAAAAGGAACAGCGCGAAGTAAAACGCAATGACCGCGTAGGGTCCTCCGGGGAAGCTGTCTGTCTTAAACGGCCCGCGGTTCGTGATGTCCTGGAATATCAGGTACTCAAAAAGAAACAGGGCGACGATGACCGCGCGGGTCTTCACCGGCAGCCTCTGGACGAACGAGCCGACGATACTGAAGACCGAAAAGCCGCAGAGGATCATCCACAGAAGGCACAGGGCCGCTTCAAGAAGCGTCAAAAGATAGCTCCCTGTCATATGAGGCCCCTCCTTATACGCAGTCTTGAAAAACAGGTCCCGTCCTCGAGGCGGAAGGTAAAGCTCCCTCCTGCCGCGGAGATCCGTTCTCTTTCCCATTCCGGATCCGGAGGCAGCTCCGGTGTTTCCGTTACGATCCTTACGATGATGTCTTCTCCGTCCTCCTCTGCCGACACCATGGCCGCTGACATCCCCAGGCCGCCTCTTTCCAGGATATGCTCGGTAAAGTCATAGGCGAGCAGGGCATTTTCGGTGCCGAGCATACCCTCCGCCTTACTCGTAAGGCCTGCCGTGATCCCCGACAGCTCCAGATAGCTTAACAGCTCCCGGACGCTCAGGTTCAGCTCCTCTGACCGGATGTATCCGTTTTCATCCGACAGCAGGATCAGGTTGCAGCGGCGTTTGACGCTGGCGCCGAGAAAGCAGGCCTTCCTCATCCGGGGGATGAAATCAACGCTTCCGGGGTCTGTGGTCCCGATGATCCCGCTGAGAACGCCGAGCATCTGCCTGACCGCCTCCTGCATGCGGTCGTACAGCTCGTTCTGCGCCTCCGTCCTGAGACGTGTTTCAAGCTGGCTGTTCTCGGCGCTGATCAGCGCCTGCTCTTCAGCCAGGCGTTCCCCGGCCTCCTTAAGCTCGCCGGAAAGCCTTCGGACCTCCGACAGGTCTTCCTTCCAGTACGCGAACCCGCCCCTGACCCTGGCGCACTTAAGGAGCTTTCCGTCAGGAAGCTGTACCGGGGCGGTCCTTGCCGCCTCCATCTCTTCTTCCGCAAATCCGCCTGCATTATCCGTCCGGTAGCGGACCGTACCGTCGGCATCCGTAAGGACCGCGGGGACACCGAGCTTTCTGAAGTAAGCGTCCCTGCCGTCATTCGACGGGATCAGTCCGTGGACGATGCAGCTTTCCGAGAAGGCAAGGCATGCGAGGACCAGAAGGGACGGCGCCTCATAGGGCCGGAAACTGAGGTCCGGGATCTGCATGTTCGGGATGCCCAGCGTGACCAGGATGGCCGCTGTCAGGACCGCCGCGGGAAAGAGGAGATCCCCCAGACTTCTCCGTTCCTTGCTCCGGTACATAAGGAACAGCGAACCTGCGAGTAAGACGAACAGGATCACAAGGCACGGCAGGAACAAAGGGCCGTAGCTGTACATTTCCCCTTCCCGGGCACTGTCCTGGATGCGGAAGACGAGCCCGTGATGATCATTGGTAAGATGGACGAGGATCAGTATAAAGATGCCGGCCGTGGCCGCCTTCAGCGGCTTTCTTAAGGCAGGCGGCTCTCCGGCGCAGCGGAATGCCGTATATGCCGTAAACAAGGGCACCAGCGCGGACGGCAGGTAATACGCGTACCAGCAAAGACGCTCGAGGACCGGGATCTCCGAAAAATACTCGGTCCTGCACGCCCTGAGAAGGAGGAACAGGATCATGCAGTCCGCGATGCCCCGCTGGTACCTCCGGCTCTTTGGATCTATGACCCTCTCGCTCATGGAGTACATCCAGCCGACGATGATCGCGATGTAGATCATGGAATCCGCGAAAAGGAACCAGCTCCTGTCCTGCATGAGGAAATCCAGGTACCGGAGGATGCCTGCAAGCGCTACCGCGGCGGCAGCGTACGCAAGCTTTGTTCTTTCTGCTCCGGCATGCAGCATGTTGAAGATCCTCCCTTTTACAGTGTTCCCTCCCGGATTGCCTCAAGACAGGCCAGAAGATCCGGGAATATCCTTGTCTCCGACGCAAGGATATCCTCCGTCGGCTGCATCGTATCCGGGATCATGATCGTCTGCGCCCCCGCGGCAAGTCCCGCGTGCACTCCGTTGATCCCGTCCTCGAGGACGTAGCAGTCCCCTGCCGGAAGCCCGATCATCTCCGCCGCAAGAAGGAAAATGTCCGGCGCTGGCTTCCCGTTTTTCACATTTGCCCCTGAGACGACCGCGTCCACGGAATCCCTGAGCCCGGTCACGCGGAGATGATGCTCGATCGCGTGCTCCGCGCTGCTGCTCGCGACGGCGACCTTCACGCCGTTCTCCCTGAAGAAGGCGATGAGCTCATGGATGCCAGGCTTTTCGGGGACTCTTTCCGCTGTCACCCGGTCGATCCCCGCGTAGCACTCCTGCATGATGACCGCGGGGTCAATGGAGGGAAAGAAGCTCCGGATCGTATCCGCCATCTTCTTTCCGCTGGTCCCTGCGACTGCGGAAAGGAAGGCCGGGTCAAAGTCTGCGCCGTGCGCGGTAACAAGCTCCTTCCAAAGCTTCTGGTACAGGCGCTCCGTGTCGAACATCAGCCCGTCCATATCAAAAATCGCTCCCCGTTTCATGATAGTTTCTCCTCTGGTATCCGGACAGTAGAATCCCCATGCCGGATGTGGTATGATACAGTCAGTTTAACACAATCCATTTATTTATCAAACAAGGAGGGAACGCATGGACAGAACATGGCTCAATCTTGAGAACAAGGCAGTGATCGTCACCGGAGGCGCGTCCGGCATCGGCCGCGCAGTCGTGGAGGAATTCTTCGCCGACGGCGCAAAGGTGGCGGTGTTCGACGTAAATCCCGAGACGCCCGTCTTTGAGGGAGCTACGGAGGAGAATTATCTTTACTGCGTGACGGACGTCACGAGCGCAGAGGCAGTCAATGCTTCCGTCGATGCGGTCGTAAAGAGGTTCGGTACGGTCGACGTCCTCGTGAACAACGCGGGCATCAACATCCCGGCGCTTCTCGTGGACCCGGGAAACCAGCATGAGCTGTCCGAGAAGATCTGGGACAAGGTCATGAACATCAACCTGAAGGGAGTTTACCTCTGCGCGCAGGCGGCAGGCAGGCTCATGGTCGCGAAGGGCTCCGGCGTCATCATCAACATGTCCTCCGAGAGCGGCCTGGAGGGGTCTGAGGGCCAGAGCGTCTACGCAGCCTCCAAGAACGCGGTCAACTCCCTCACCCGCTCCTGGGCGAAGGAGCTCGGCAAGAAGGGCGTCCGCGTCGTCGGCGTCGCGCCCGGCATCCTCGAGGCGACCGGCCTCCGCACCGACGCCTATGAGTCCGCGCTCGCGTACACCCGCGGCATCACCGTCGAGAAGCTCCGCGAGGGCTACAAGAGCACGTCCACCACGCCGCTCGGCCGCTCCGGAAAGCTGACCGAGGTCGCGAACGTGGTCGCCTTCATGGCCTCCGACCGCGCCTCCTACGTCCACGGCATCACCATGAACATCGCCGGCGGCAAGACCCGCGGCTGATCTTCGACCATGGGGACTGTCCCCATGGTCAAACAGATTCGTGCTTTTCTGTTGATTATCTCACGGAGAATCTGTTTTTGTTGTTTATCCATAAAAATGTTGAGCCATGGGGACAGTCCCCATGGCTCATTTCATGATCTCCTGCGCGAAGGCTTCCGCGTGTTCCCGCTTTTCCTCGTCCATAAATACCGTTTTGTATCCGAGATGACGCTCGCACAGCAGCCCCTGCCAGACCAGGCCCGAATGCTTCGCGTAGCGCTTCATCCCTTCTTCAAAAAGATCCGTGCCCTTTTCCGGCCGGTAGCCGCAGGTCGTAATGGCCGAGAGCCTTTTTCCCGCCCATATGGACGGGCCTTTTTCATCTCCGTAATATTTGTTCAGCGCGTAGACCATACGGTCAAGCGCTGCCTTCATGGGCGCCGTACAGTACCAGCTGTAGATCGGGGTCGCCAGCACGATCCGGTCCGCCTTTAGGACCTCGTCCAGGATCTCCGTCATGCCGTCCCGGATCCGGCAGCTCGGCGCGCTCCAGTCCCGCTGGCACGCGCGGCAGGCCTCGCAGCCGCGGATCTCCAGATCGTAAAGATCGAATCTCCTGACCTCGTGGCCGGCCTTAAGAAGCGTCTCCGTAAAGGGCGTGAGGAGCGCCGCAGTGTTTCCGTTTTTCCTCGGGCTTCCCATCAGGATCACAAATCTCATATGCTTCGCCTCTCCGCTTTCGACCATGGGGACTGTCCCCATGGTCCAACAGATCTGCTCATTTCTGTTGATTATATTTCACATACTTATGTATCTGTTGCTTATGCATAATAGTGTTTAGCCATGGGGACTGTCCCCATGGCCGAAAATCATGATAACCCGAACAGCGCGTCGACTGCGGCGGGGAGCTCGGAGGCGCTGCGGATGACGCCCTCCGGGCGCTCCGCGCCGCCGAAGCCGTAGGCCGCGTGGATGAACCGGATCCCGGCGTCGTGCGCCGCGTATTCATCGTTCACGATGTCGCCGACGTAGACGCAGTCCTCCGGCCTGAGCCCGTTCCGTTCCATGAGGAGCTGTATGCTGCCGCTTTTCGGGAGCTTCGACCTTTCGTACCACTCGCTGTCGAGGACGATGTCCCCGAGCCCGGCCGCCGCGACCGCCACCTCGACATAGCCGTTCTGACAGTTCGAGACAACGTAGATCCCGTACCCCTTTTCATAAAGAAGTCGTACAGCCTCAGGGAAGCCCGGATAGACCGTCCCGGGATGGTCCGGAAGGTACCGGATCTCGTTGTCCTCCGCTGCCTTCATAAACTCGAGCCTCCGCTCCTCCGGCACCTCCGGGAAGAACATTTCCGCGATCTCCGGGGCCGTGTGCCCGAGGCAGGTATTTTTCTGCTCCTCGCTGATCTGAAGCCCGCGGTTCTCCGGGAACTCCCGGAACGCGGCCTCCCAGGCCTCGAAGATCTGCGGGATCGCGTCCCACATGGTGCCGTCAATATCAAGGATCACATTTTTCCCGTTTCCCATCCGGTCCGTCTCCCTTCTGCAGGCTGCTTCATGATCGTTTCCTGTCCTCCGCCCGGGATCACCCCCGGCATCCGCCGGACACCCCCAAGCTCCGCACCAGACGCCCCCGGCTGTCCGCCGAACACCCCCAGGCTGCGCCTGGGGTCACCCCGCAGGCGTCCGCCTGCGCTCCTTCCGTCTTCAGACCTTATACTCCGAGAGGATCTCCTCCGGCTTGTCCGCGTCCGTCTCGTCGATCTTCTCCCAGTTGGTCACCAGCTCCATCAGCGCGTCCACCAGCGCCATCTCGTTTAAATGCGAGTAGTCCCGCTCAAAAGCACCGTCGTCGGCGGCGCCGGATCTCAGGACATAGTCGGAAAGAGACGCGACGGGCGATGTCGCCGAAGCCGTGATGGAGATCACCTTCAGCCCCTTTTCCTTCGCGAGCCCGATCGCCTGTATCACCTGCCTCGAATTGCCCGAGTGCGAGATCGCGACCATCAGGTCCTCAGGCGAAGCGAGGTTGATGTTGTTCAAAAAGTATTCCGGCGCGACGCCGCTCGTGGAGCGGATCCCCAGACGTCCCAGGCGGAACGCCATGTGCAGCGCAAGCGGCATGGTATTGCCTACCGCGGCAAGATGCACCTGGCCCGCGCAGGAACGGATAAGTCCCGCGCTCGTCTTCATGGCCTCATGGTCAAGCCCCGCGCACACCTTCTCAAGCGTGTCCGCGTACCTGTGGAAGATCTGCTCGACCGACCCGGCCGCCCGCCGCTCCTGCCTGCTCCCCAGGTCCTTAGCAAGAAGCACCCGGAACTGGTAGTAGCCCTTGAAGCCCGCGTGGTGGCACATGCGCACCACCGTCGCGTCGCTGACCCCGCTCTCCTTCGCGAGCTCCGCGACCGTCATGCCGAGGATCGCGTTCGGATCGCGCAGGATGAGGTCCGCGACCTTTTTTTCCGCCGAAAACATATCCTGGTACTGCTCCCTCAGGAGCGCAGTGACAGTCTTTCCCGGCATGATCCCTCCTTACCCGCGTCAGCCCCTGTCCTTCCTTATGAAGCAGGTGTGCATGCCCGCGACGAACGTATCCCCGAGCCCGATCGTGTACTTCGGCCGTTCAAGAAGCTTGGACGGGACGATCACCAGCGACCTGCCGGCATCGTCCTCCCGGGCCTTCTGCTGGCTTAAGATCTCGAGCCCTCTTTTGCTGAGCTCCGCCATCCCGAGGGATTCCCTGAGATCGGAAAGCGTCCCGTAGCGGCCCACGCGCGCGCGCGTCCCCGCCATGAGGTTCCCGATCGTGAGTCCCGCCTCGATGTCAACGCCCTCCGGCTTCTTCCCGTAGAACATCGAATAATCCTTTGTGTGGAGCAGCACCGCGCGGGAGCGGCAGAAGGAAAGCATGACGCGGAGCCCCGCGAGGATCCCGTCCAGATTCGAAAGGTCCGCCCTCTCCCCCATCTTTACAAGCTCCGCCTCGAGCTCCTCCTCGTTCATCCCGGCGATATCCGCGTACGGACCGAGCTTCCCGAAGATCAGGTCTTTCACCTCGCTGCTCATGTAGAACGCGCCCTCAAGGTAAACGACCGTCTCCGGCGACCGCGCCTTCAGCTTCTTAAGGAAGCGCTCCAGCTGCGCGATCCTCTGCCCGATGATGCCGGTATCCACGATCGCGTCGAAGCCCGACAGCAGGATGGACGACGGCTTCTCGTCGGTCTGCTCCCAGTAGGAAAGGACCGGGTCCTTGATCGGGAGGACCTTGTGGACCTTGTCGTAGAAAAGGATCAGCCGGTTCGAGGCCGGGATCACGTGCTCCTCTCCGCCGAAGCGGACGATGTCGCCCTTCTGGAACTGGAGGATGATGTGGTAGACCGGGTCCGCGTCCGATGCCGCGCTCCCGACGCGCACCTTCTTCCCGCCGCGGATCACCGTGGTGCCCTCATGGTCCAGCATGCGGCAGACCTCCGCGCAGTCGTCGGTCAGGTGTATGCTGACCGGGATGCCGAGCGCGCCGAGTGCGGCCGCCCCCTGGGCCCCCGTGCCTCCAAGCGCCGGCTCCTCCGTGAACGCGTTTCTTAAAAAGCGGCACACGGAAACGTCCGTGATATCGAAGTTGCCCCCGAGCCCCTTCACAATGTAGGCCGCACTGATCCGCGCGAAATCGGAAAGGTCGTCGATGGTATCGCCCTCCTTCGCGTACGGCGCTTCCTTAAGATGCTTATCAAGGATCCGGTTGTACGCCTCCGCGTCCCAGTGGAGGACGATGTCGAAATTGGACGAAAACCCGAACAGCGGCGCGGAGCTGTACTCCTTCGCGTACGCCGCGGTCTCCGGGAGCTGGTCAAGATAGTATTCGTAACGGTCGGTATATTCCATGGCGCTGCCTCCTGGCCCGGAAAATAAGAAAACGGCCGCCGCGGGAAAGAAAGCTTGGTTAAGGCTTTTTCCGGCGCGGCGGCACGGGATGTTTACAGTTTCCTGCTTACAGCATCTCGTCCGGCAGATAGTACCGGACCTTGTCATCGTCGTTGAACAGTCTGACCTTGTGCTCGACGACCTCGTTCATGGCAGCGACCGCGTCCGGATAGAGCTCGAACGGCTCGCGAAGCTTCTGGTCCTCAAGGATGACGCGCAGCTTCTTGTAGAACGCGTCCTTGATATCGGAGGAAATGTTGATCTTGTTGACGCCGCGCTTCACAGCCTCGGCGATCTCCTCGTCGGAGTTGCCGGAGCCGCCGTGAAGGACCAGCGGGGTGTCCGGAAGCTGGGACTTGATCTCGGAAAGAAGGTCCTGCTTCAGCTTCGGCTGCATGCCCTTCGGATACAGGCCGTGGGAGGTGCCGATCGCGATCGCGAGGCAGTCGACGCCGGTCTCCGCGACAAAGCGGACCGCGTCCTCCGGCCTCGTGTAAAGGATATGGTCCATACCGCCCTCGAAGCCGTCCGCCGTGCCGATGGTGCCGAGCTCGCCCTCAACGGAAACGCCCAGCGGGTGCGCCAGCTCGCAGACCTTCTTCGTGATCGCGATGTTCTCCTCGAACGGAAGCGCGGAAGCGTCGATCATGACGGAGGTGAAGCCTGCCTGGATCGCCTCGCAGATGGGGCCCCAGTCGCTGTGGTCAAGATGGATGACGACCGGCAGCGGGCTCTTGTTCGCGCGGTCGATGCACATCTTGATGAAGCTTGCGCCCTGGAAGTGCAGCTCCTTCGGATGGATCGCAAGGATGACCGGCGCCTTCAGCCTCTCGCAGGTATCCATGACGCCGTTCAGGATCTGGCCGGTCCCGATATTGAATGCCGGGACAGCAAAGTTATGCTTGTTCGCGACCTTTAAAAGGTCCTTCATGTTCATTAACATGGTATTTTTTCCTCCATTGATGGTGAAAATTTATATCTTCTGATATCATATTATGCACTTCGGAAGACGCATGTCAATGTGTTTATGAAATTTTATTTCTCGAAAATCAGCCTGAAAATCCCGCTTTTCATTTCCCGGAGATCAGCCCGGGGATCCCGCTTTTCATTTCCCGGAAACCAGCCCGGGCATCCCGTCTTTTTATTTCCCGGAGATCATCTTGAGGATCTCCTCCTCGGAGAGCGGGACGGCCGATGCTCCCACATGCAGGGTGCTCAGGCTGGCCCCTGCGCACGCGAACCTCAGCGCGTCTCCGGGAGCATCGCCCGCAAGGGTCCTGTAGATGAACAGCGCGACCATGGTGTCGCCGGCGCCGGTCGTGTCGACCGGGCGCACCGGATACGCCGGGACGCGGATCAGCTCCCCGCCCGTAAGGGCGATAGCCCCCTTCGCGCCGCACTTCACGATCACATTCTTCACGCCCGCCGCGCGGAACGCCTCCGCCGCTGCCTCCGGGGTGTCCGTGCCCGTCAGCTGCAGCGCGTCCTCCTCGCTCGGGAGGAACCAGTCAAAGTACGGCAGGAAGCGGCTAATGTCGCCGATCCGGATGCCGCCCTTCTCCGCCGCGATGTCCGCGAAGACCAGGACGCCGCGCTCCTTTGCTTCCTTTAAAAGGTCAAGAAGACCCTCCCGCTCATATTCCGGGACGTTCATCAGGCTTCCTATGGTCACCGCGTCGATCCCCTCCGGGAGATGCGGAAGATCCGCCTTCGCGTACGTCCCCTGCGCCGCGTTCAGGACGAAGATGTGGCGCTCCCCCTCCGGGCTCACAAGCACCGCCGCGGTCCCCGAGGCCATGTCCTTCCGCTCCGCGACGAGGGAAATGTCCACGCCGCGCGAGGTGAGCATCGACTTAAGCATAAGCCCCGTCTGGTCGCCGCCGAGCGCCGCCGCGAGACAGGTCCTCACGCCGAAATCCGAAAGACGGATCGCCTGGTTCACCGCGTCTCCGCCCGCGCGCACCTCGATCGACTGCACCGCCTGCTTCTCCCGCCAGTCTGCCTCATGCGGGACGCCCGAAATAAAAATATCCGCCACCAGCGCCCCGATGCATAAAACGCGCGGGGCGTCCTTCCGAGTTTCCATACCCTGCACCTCCGTTCCGATGGTTTGAAACCATCAGTTTTAGAATCCTGTCCACTTTTCAAAAGCCCTATTGCTCTGCTCAGGCTGTTTCTAGAGCCGATAAAGAACGCAGAAATTATATCGCAGTCAAAATGCCATTTCAATGTGCCTGCTCATGACATACCCCGCCAAAGTCATATTATACAACTCTCAGAGACTATCTTTGGATAATTTGTGAATTGAAACGAGGCATTTGCAATTTTATAATCATAACATAACTATATTACTATGTTATAACATTATGATATGGAGGGTCGTTATGAAAAAATTATTAGCCGTATGTAGTGCAGCTGTAATCCTTGGAATTAGTATTGCCGGATGTGGCCAGAGCAAATGGCCAACCAAATCCATTGAGTTCGTTGTTCCTTTTTCCGCGGGCGGTGGAAGTGATGTTTTTGCACGAACGGTCGCAGATTATGTTAATACAAACAAACTGCTTGACCAGCCTCTGGTCGTGGTAAACAAGCCGGGAGGAAGCGGTGTTATCGGATACACGTATGTAAAAGAAAAAAAGGACGAGTATACGATCAGTGTAAATGTGGCGGGCGATATTGCAACTTGGGTTGGAAGAGACACCGGTCTTATGTTCTCTGATTTCAAACCGATCTGCATGCTCGCAGAGGATGTTTTTGTCCTGTTGGTGAGTGCCGACTCTGATTTCCATTCATTGGATGACCTTATCAAGTACTCGCACGAACACCCCGGTACGGTCAAATTCGGAAGTTCCGGCGTGGGCGGCTGTGATTACACACTTCATGAGATGATGGTGAAGCAAACTGGGATCGACTCAGAATGTATCGGGTTTGACGGAAATGGTGAGATTGCCTCCGCGATTCTGGGCGGCCATATCACCGCATCGTGGACTGTACCCTCCGCCGCGAAGGGACAGATCGACGCCGGCACCATGCGCGCTCTTGCGGTCGCCAGTACTGCTGCTCCTGCAATGCTCCCGGATGTTCCAACCACCGCGGAAATCGGATACCCTGAACTTCTGATGACTCAGTACCGCGCAATTATGGCTCCGAAGAGCATGTCGGACGACCATATTAATTTACTTGCGGAGACATTTAAAAAAGTAGCGGACAGCAAAGAATTCCAGGAGGACTACCTCGCCGCAAACGGATTGCAGTTAAATTACAGAAATCCCCAGGAGTACGCGGCCGAAGTGGCACGTCTCGAGGAGCTTTTCCGCGGAATCAACAAATAAGACTTCGCCAGACTGCTATTCACAGGATCCGCATACTTGCCTGTAAGGAGTAAGGATAATGAGAAGGAACTCACTTTTTCACCGTTTTTCATTCTGGGGTGCGATAGCTTTCATTGGTCTTGCACTATCTGCAATTAAGCTGACTTGGAATGTCGGAGGCGCAAAATGGGGCGGAATATGGGCCGGGGGAAGGATCGGATCTGGTTTCCTTCCGCTCATATCAGGAGGCATGCTTATCCTGTGCAGCCTGCTCTGGATCGTAAAAATGGTAAATGAGGACAGGAAGGATGACGTCTCTTCTAAAGAAGGTGATAATAAGGGGCTGCCTGCCAGATATAACGTGATCAGATATCTGGTCATTCTTCCTGCCGTCCTTCTTATCATGGCGAAATCCGTCGAATATCTTGGCATGAACTTTGTTATCTGCGTATTCCTGTTCATATGGTTCCGCTTCGTGGACCACTTCCCCCTGAAAAGCTCCGTGTTTTACACAGTCATTATCATGGGGGTTCTTTATCTTGTTTTTACAGTGTGGCTCAGGGTCCCATTTCCAAAATTCTTCGACCTGTTCTGAGAAAGGAGGCTTAAGTTGAGTACCATCCACCTCTTGGCGCAGGGACTTGCAACTGCACTTACTCCTCATAACCTTCTGTTCTGTATCGGCGGTGCAACTATGGGCATTATCGTCGGGGCGCTTCCAGGGCTCGGCTGTGTTTCAGGTGCTTCTCTCCTGCTTCCACTAACCTTTAAAATGGACCCGACAACCGCGATAATTACCCTGGCCAGCCTCTACTACGGAACCATGTTCGGTGGTGCGATCAGTGCGATCCTGATCAATATGCCAGGTGACGCCCCAGCCGTTATGACGGCCCAAGACGGATATCCCATGGCAAAGAAAGGATATGCAGGAAGAGCTCTTTTCACCGCATTCTTTTCGAGCATGGTGGGCGGACTAACTGGTGCGGTCCTGCTAACCTGTCTCGGAGGGCCAATGTCACTCATTGGACTTAAATTCGGTCCTCCCGAGATTGCAATGCTGATCCTTGTTGCCATGACAAGTATCGGGTGGATCCTAGGAGAATCGCCGTTAAAAGGACTGGTTGCTACCTCTCTTGGGCTGCTTTTCTGCTGCATAGGTGTAGATAAAATGTCCGGCCTGCCGAGGCTTACATACGGCATAAGGAATTTTCTGGCTGGTTTTCCGTTTATCCCCGCGTGTATCGGAATGTTCGGCATGTCCCAGGTATTTAGGACCATGATGGAAGGAATCCACCGCACGATCAATGTTGACACGAAATCAATCAGCTATCGGGAAGCATTGCCTCCCGCCAAAGACTTCCCACGCATCATTAAAACGGATTTCTTGGGTGCCCCTCTTGGATTCTTTATCGGGATGCTTCCGGGTGCAGGCGCTACCGCTGCGACTTTTATTGCGTACATTACGGAAAAACGTATTCAAAGAAAGAACCCGGAAATGGGAAAAGGTGCCTATGAGGGCATCGCAATCTGTGAATCCGCCAACAATGCCGCCAGCGTCGGGGCGTTTGTCCCCCTTCTTTCACTGGGCATCCCAGGTTCCGGAACCACAGCAATCATCATGGGCGGTCTAATGATGTGGGGCCTACAGCCCGGACCACTGTTCATGTCTGAAAATCCGCAGTTTTCATGGGCTCTGATTGCTTCTTTTTTTACCGGAGATCTGATTTGCGTCCTGATCTGCTTGACATGCATTCCCTTATTCGCGAGGCTTTTAAAGCTTCCGAATACGATCCTGATACCGATTATTATCTGCCTGAGTATTATGGGAACTTACTGTGTTAATAATAGTCTCTTCGATGTAATGTTCATGATCATGATGGGTGTCGCAGGCTACATCTTCAATTATATGGGGATTCCTCAGGCACCAATCTCCCTTGCGCTGATCCTGGGGCCGATACTTGAGATGTCCTTCCGCCAGTCTATGACGATTTCAAACGGTGATATCACCATTTTCATTAAGCGTCCCATTTCTCTGACACTGCTGATCGTAGGGGTAGTCTTTGTGCTGCTTCCCGTGATCGCAGGTTTTCTGCAGCGCATCGTAAAACCAGGGAAAGCATAACCGTTTTCTTTCTAGAAAACAACTGTGGGAGGATTTAGCATGACAATAAGCGCAAATGGACTTGCCAGGATGACTGACAGCACACACATCAGTACACTGGCAACAAAACAGGAAGTCGATGAAATGATTCAGCAGGCAAAGCAATGCCATTTTTACGCAATCAACGGACCTGCTTCTTATTTCCCTTATCTTGTTGAACAGTTAAAAGGGAGTGATACTCTGCCAAATTTCGGTTGTACCAGATGGTCTGGCGCGGATCCGTCACTTGTTAAGGCTTACGCCGCAAAATGGGCGGTGAGCCAAGGCGCAAAAGAAATCGATATGGTTATGAACATCAGCTTTTTCAAGTCGGGTCTCTTTAACGAAGTCGTAAAGGATATCCGGACGATCAAGGACGCAATCGGAAACGCGAAATTAAAGACCATCATTGAATGTCCCTTCATGAGCGATGATGAGATCAGGAAAGCTACTGCCCTGATCATCGAAGGAGGGGCAGATTGTGTCAAGACCTGCACAGGCACCGAGGGTCCCTGCACAATCCATCATGTGGAGGTCATCGCCGGGGAAGCCCGCGGCAGGGTATGGATTAAGGCTGCAGGCGGTATCCGGACGCTAGAAACTGTCAACAGACTCTTGGATCTCGGTGTGGCCCGGTTCGGAATCAACTATAAAAGCGCGAAAAAGCTTTATGATGAACTGCTTTTGAAGGAGCACTCATGAAACGTTTTTTGCTGACTCATGACATCGGGACTACGTTTCTCAAAGCGACCCTGTTCGACGCAGAAGGGCATCTGGTCAACAAAAGCTCGGCGCATTATGAACTGGCCGTACTGCGTGGAAACAGGACAGAACAGGATTCGGAAGACTGGTGGCAGGCGTTCTGCAGGACTACCCGTTCCGTGCTAGCTGGGATCCGTCCTGAGGATGTCGCAGCGGTCGCGGTCAGTGGACAGATGATGGTCTGCCTGCCAACAGATTCAAACGGGAATGCGATCTTTCCGGCGATAACAGCAGCCGATGGCCGGTCATCAAAGGAACTTCATGACCTGCTTCTGAAGATCAGCCATGAAGAATACCAGGAAATCGTCGGAATCCCACCTTCAGAAAACTATACCCTTGCAAAAATCCTGTGGTTAAAAAAAGAACATCCTGAGATATATAAGCGTGCGTATAAGTTCTTAAGTTCAAAAGATTACATCAACCTAAAGCTTACTGGCGTATATGCGACAGATCCCCTGGATGCGACTTACATGCATCTTTACGACAGGAAACGCGGAACGTGGTCAAACCGTCTTCTGGAGGTTTCCGGGATCGATCCCGAAAAGCTCCCGACGATTCTCGAAAGCGGCACGGTGATTGGACCACTTCTCGGTAGCGCCGCTGACGAATGCGGCTTGCTAGCCGGTACGCCCGTCATAATGTCAACGGGTGACGGGGGGACGGCGACCCTTGGGACCGGAACTCTCTTGCCGGGAGATGCGTATCTGAATATCGGTACATCCAGTTGGGTATGTGCGATTACAACGTCTGGGAATCTTACCGATAGGACCTTGTCGCTCGCACGGTATTTTTCCTCATGGCGTCTTAGCGGCACTATGCAGGCGGGCGGTTATTCCTATAACTGGCTTAAAAACATCTTGTTCCCAGATGGTACTTCTCCGGGAGAAGATCCTTACATCACGATGGACCTCCTCTCCGCGAAGGTGCCTGCCGGGTCAAACGGCGTAATGTTTTTCCCATACCTAATGGGTGAAAGGACACCTTACTGGGATATGAAACTAAAAGGGGCGTTTTTCGGCCTTTCGTCGGAGACTGGAAGAAAAGAACTCTGCAGAAGCGTTATGGAAGGCACTGCGTTCCATCTCTCCATGATCCTTGGCCGCCTCCAATGCGCAGAAGGAGTTCCAGAAATAAAAAAGCTACGAATCATGGGTGGTGGGGCAAAAAGTCCGGTATGGCGTCAGATCATCGCGGATATGACTCAGCTCCCTATCGAAACCGTCCTTCACCCAGACGAAGCAGGTGCTGCAGGCTCCGCAGTGATCTCCGGTATTGCCGTTGGCCTTTTTTCAGGTCTTCAGGAAATCAGCCGTTTCCAGAAAGCCGGGATCAAGACCGAACCGAACTCAGAAAATTTTGAGATCTACCAGAAGGAATCCATGATCTTCCAGTCATCGTTTCCGATGATAAGAGACTTAAGCCACTCGATTGCTTCATTAGCGGGGGATAATAAAAATGAATAATACAAATCGACCTTTGGAAGGCCTTATGGTAGTTGATCTGACCCGTTTTCTGTCAGGGCCCTTTACCACGCTAATCCTCGGGGATCTTGGCGCCGAGATTATAAAAATCGAAAAGCCGCGAACAGGGGATGAAACTCGTACTGACTACCCAACCAAAAACGGCTCAAGCGCCATGTATGCTTCGATCAACCGCGGGAAGCGGAGCATCGACCTAGATCTGAGGGATCCGAACCAGAAAGGCATTTTACTTGAGCTGATCAAAAAAGCGGATATTCTTGTCGAGAATTTCAAACCTGGAACTATGCAGAAAATGGGACTTGATTATGAAACAGTCCATGCAGAAAACGAACGGCTGATCTACTGCTCCATCTCCGGCTTCGGACAGACCGGTCCTTATCGCAACCGCGGAGCCATGGATATCTCCATACAGGCAATGAGCGGTTTCATGAGTGTGACCGGGCCTAAAGGCGGCGAACCTACAAAAGCAGGGCCGTCGATTGCGGATACTGTGGCCGGGTTCTATGCAGTCATCAGCATCCTGGCAGCTGTCATGCAGCGGCAGAAAAGTGGACAGGGTCAGTTCATTGACGTCGGTATGCTTGACTGCATGGTCGCCTCCGTGATGATGGTTCCATATGCTAGGTATTGTCTTAGTGGTGTACTTCCTTTTCCAGAAGGGAACCGACATCCCGCATCAGCCCCGTTCCAAGTGTTTAATACAAAAGACGGTAGCATCGTCGTCTGCTGTTCCACGAATGCCCAGTTCCAGAAACTGATGGAAGGGCTGGACCATAACGAAATCTATGAGGATCCGAGATTCAAGGATACGGCTCAGCGATATCCGAACAAGGACGAGCTTGAAAGAGTCCTTATCCCTATCTTTGCAGAAAAGACCACGAAGGAGATTGCGGACATGATGGCTGAACGCGGACTTGCGTTTGGTGAGATCAATAATATGGAACTTCTCAGGACCAACGAACAGCTGATTAGTAGGGGAATCTATATGCCTGTTACAGTTGATCACGTGGGAGAACTGGTATCCTGTGCTTTTCCTGCAAAAATGAGCGGCTTAACGTTCCCCACAAAGGGACACGCTCCGCAGGTCGGAGAAGATACCCACATGGTGCTGGAAAAATATCTAGGTGGAAAAGCAGATGAAAAACCGTCCCGGTCAACATCGTGACAGTGTGGAGGAACCCTGATGCATGAAACACAGAAAGAACTGATTAGAAAAAAGGATGCTCTTCTGCAAGGCGGGGGAAAGGAAAAAACCGAGGCACAACATAAGAAAGGAAAGCTGACTGCCCGCGAAAGAATCAATTACCTGCTAGATAGAAACAGTTTTGTGGAGTTCGGTCTTTTCGTAAAAGGGCGCGGAAACGAATTCGGCATGGAAAAAAATGATCCTCCCTACGACGGGGTCGTGACTGGATTCGGAAAAATCGATGGGAGGACTGTCTATGTTTACGCTCACGACGCTACAGTGATGGGCGGTTCACAGGGAGAAATGCATTCCCGGAAAATCGCCCACCTCATTAATGAAGCAATCAAAAACGGAAAGCCTGTTATTTCCCTTAATGACAGCAGCGGAGCTAGAATCCAGGAAGGTGTGGATAACCAGCCTTACAATGAGGTCGTAAACGCAAACGTCCGCGCTTCGGGCTTCATTCCCCAGATTGCTGGAGTCCTCGGTCCTTGTGCTGGTGGCGGCGCGTACACGCCTGCTCTATCTGATATCGTGATCGGCGTGGCAAGGAACAGCTACATGTTCGTTACGGGCCCCGGGGTCGTAAAACAAGTGACAGGTGAAATCGTTACGGAGGAAGAGCTCGGCGGTGCGTTGGTACATAACAGCATTTCTGGAGTACAGCATCGTCTAGCAAACGACGACCTTGACTGTATTCAGCAGATCAAGACCGCACTTTCTTTTTTACCGGATCATGCAGGGATGAAGCCTCCGGAAAAAAGGTGCTGCGAGGACGCCAGTCGGCTGATTCCTGAACTTGATGAAATAATTCCAGAAAACAGGAAAAAGGGATTCGATATTAAAAAAGTGCTCCGCCTGATATCTGATGATGGTGATATTTTTGAAATTCAGCCTCTGTTTGCGCAGAATATTGTGACCGCCTTAGCACATCTGAACGGAAAACCTGTAGGGTATATCGCTAACCAACCTTTATATCTTGCCGGTGCGATTGATATGGATGCTGCTGACAAGGCAGCACGTTTTATCAATCTGTGCGACGCTTTTGATATCCCCCTGGTATTTCTAGCGGATACCCCAGGCTGTATGCCCGGGATGGACCAGGAACACGCAGGTCTTCTGCGCCACGGTGCAAAAATGCTCTATGCAACCAGCCGTGCAAGCGTGCCCAAAATTACCGTGATCCTCAGGAAGTTGTACGGCGGCGCCTCCGTTGCCATGGGAGACAAAGGCGTCGGATCCGATATCCTTTTAAGCTGGCCTACTGGCGAGTGTGCGGTGATGGGTGCGGAAGCTGCCGCAAAAGTGATCTTCAGGAAACAAATCGCCTCCGCGGAAGATCCGGAATCAGAGGCAAAGAAGCTAACCGGGATCTATGAGGAATCCTTCTGCAATCCATATCGGAAGGCATACCGCGGTTACACCGATATCATTATCGAACCCCGGGAAACCAGAAAGCTTCTGATCCAGTGTCTGGAAACACTTGAAAACAAGACTGTGGAAAGCGTCCCGAAAAAGCATGGGAACATGCCTTGCTGAACCGATTATCAAAACAGAAAAGGTGACAAATTGAAATATATTGTAGATTATCAAGGGAAAGCTTATATAATTGAATATGATGTAGAACCAAAGGAATACCAGATGTTTCATATAATCGCTGCTTCCGACGCAGGGATACCTCCAGAACGGCTGGCTCTAAGGTCTGTAAAGGAAAAAGACACCGGCAGGGATATCTCAGTTTTCGACAAATCATTTCAGCCCGTTCTCTCTCCTATTCCGGGAACCCTGACAAATATCCTCGTCCGAGAAGGGACTCCTGTAATCAGGGGTCAGCCGCTAGCCGTGATTGAGGCAATGAAAATGGAGAATGACGTCTATGCGCCGTGTGACGGCACTATAGAACGTATCATGATCCAAGAGGGTATTCCCGTTAGTCGTTCAGAAACACTTATGACGATAAACATACAGAAAAATACATAGCAAAATGAGGTAACAGAATGAATTCCGTCCTTGATTTTCTTTCTTTAGACAAGTCAATTCCTGTTCCTTTATACTATCAGCTAAAGACGCAGCTTGCTGATTTGATAAAGAGAGGAAATCTTGCTGAGGGCGATCTTCTGCCTACGGAAAACGATTTTTGCAAGGGACTTGGACTGAGCCGCACGACAGTCCGGCAGTGCCTCGGTGATCTCGTTAATGAAGGCGTCCTGATTCGGTATAAAGGGCGAGGCACCTTCGTTGCTCCAAAAAAAATCGACGCAAAGTTCCTGAACAGGCTGGTTTCTTTTGATGAGGAAATGCGCGCACTTGGGCTCACTCCTTACCGCAAAGTCCTAGAATTAAAAAAATTAGGCGCATATGAAGTGATAAACCATGCGCTATGTCTGGATGCAGATGCTCCTCTGATCTGCCTGAAAAGACTGCGCGGCGCTGACCAGGAACCGATTGCGATCCAGGAAAGCTATCTTTCCTATGAAAAGTTTTCTGACCTGCTGAAGTCTGATTTTAATAAAGAATCCTTATACTCGGTTTTTCATGAGAAATACGGAAAAACAGTAACACATGTACACCGCTCGATCCGGGCCCGGAACGCTACGGCACAGGAAGCATCGATGCTGGATATCTGTGCAAATGATGCCGTATGCGTGGTAACCACAGTTGCCTACGATGGAACCGGTGAGCCAATTGAATATACGATCACCTGCTACAGAGGTGATAAGATGACCTTCAGTGTTGATCTGTTCCGTTAAAGATCCCACTGAGGCGTCCTTTCAGTGAGGTGATACTATGCCACTTGGCAAAGCAGGAATCACACGCGCATTTGGCGCGCCCAGCCGCTATATCCAGGGGCCTGGAGAACTCCTGTCCCTTCCCGAGTACGTGAAAATTTCCGGTGATCCAGCATTTATCCTGATTGATCCCTTTTTCTGGGAAATGTATTCCACCCTGCTTCCTGAGCTTTTCCAGAAAAATGAAACGGTAGCCTTCTGTACCTGTTTTAACGGCGAGTGCTGCGATGCTGAAATAGAGCGCGTGGGGAGGCTGGCAAAAGAAAATAGGGCTAGAACTGTGGTCGGGATCGGAGGCGGAAAGACCTGCGATACAGTAAAAGCTGCAGGAGAGATCTGCAGTGCGCAGGTCATTGTATGTCCAACATCCCTTTCCACGGATGCCCCTACGAGTGTTCACTCTGTCGTTTACAGAGACGACCATACCTACTATGTTCTGCCCCATAAACGTAATCCGGATCTTGTCCTGGTGGATACGGAGGTGGCGGTTAATGCACCTCCCCGCATGTTCGCAGCGGGAATGGGTGACGCACTGGCGACCTTCTATGAGGCAAGAGCATGCCTAGAATGCGATAACATTACCAACATTGGAAAAGGTTATCGCCAGACACAGCTCGGAATGCGAATTGCCAGACTGTGCTTTGAAATCCTGATGGAAAAAGGACGGAATGCCTATTTCGCTGCATGCCGCCATATCAGGACCGATGCCTTTGAAGATGTTGCAGAGGCAAATACTTTGCTTTCCGGACTTGGCTTTGAAAACACTGGTTGTTCCATTGCGCATGGCCTTCAGGCATCTTTTTCAGTTTTAAGTGATACACATCCTTATCTGCATGGTGAGCAGGTCGCTTTCGGTTCCCTGTGCCAGCTGGTCGTAGAAAACAGACCCATGGAGGAATTCCTTCAAGCCTATCATTTCTGCAAAGATATTAATCTCCCCATATCTCTAGCCGGAATCGGAATCACAGAAAACGTCCAGGAAAAGCTGGACTATGTCGTTTCCTATGGAATCAAAAACAAACAGATCATTCATGCGGAACCTTTTGAAGTGACTGCCGGGCGTCTTATAAATGCAATCAAATATGTTGATGCCTATGCGGAGGCACATGAATAATGACTTTCTGAACGAAAGAACTGTCAGAAATGATTATCTTTAAGGAGGATGCTCATGAAACGAAGAGTTGCTATTCAGACCGCCCCCAAAAGGCTTGAAATTATTGAAGAGGAACTTCCTCAGCTTGGTGAAAAAGAAGTTCTTGTAAAGGTTGAATCAATAGGGCTGTGCCACTCTGACGTTCCGCAATTTCTTGGAGTCAGCGCCATGGGGACAGATTCTTATGGGAGAAGGGCGATCGTTCATCCTCTGACCTATCCCAGATATATCGGACATGAACCCGTAGGAACGGTACTTGAGGTAGGAAGCAGCGTATCATCTGTACGTCCGGGAGATTATGTAGGCGGTCCGATGGGCGGCTTTGCCGACTATCTTGTCACCGAAGAAAAGAAATGCGTTCCTGTCCCCAAAACAGTATCTCCATTGAAATACTGCCTTGCCGAGCCGCTGACCTGTATTTCCAATATCGTGCAGGCAGCGAATCCACGGTTCGGGGACTATGCAGCGGTAATCGGATGCGGATTAATGGGGCTCCTCACGATTGCGGGACTGTCTCATTCCAGCGCGGCGGAAGTGATCGCGATCGACCTCATGCCGGAAAGACTTGCCCTTGCGAAACAGTACGGGGCGACGATCTGCCTTTCTCCCGCGGAAACAGATGTCGACCGATCTGTTTACGAAATTACGAAAGGACGCGGGTGTGATGTAGTCGTAGAGATCACTGGAAGCCTGAAAGGCCTCAGGACCGCAAGCCAGATCATCCGTTATTCGGATATGTTTGATTATACCGGCAGAGGAAAGATCATTGTTTCTTCCCTTTATTCGAAAGAAGAAAAGCTTGATATCGAGACCGGTTACAATCTCATGTTCCGCTCCCCGATCGTCCACAATGTCCATCCATGGTACTGCGAAGATTATCACCGCACGGGAATCAGCGGCATTGATGCATATATCAAGGGGATCCTTCCTCTCGATAGAATGATCACGCATGAATTCCCCTTAAGTGACGTGCAAAAAGGTTTTGAAACAATGACCAGCGGTGATCTCTCCTATCTGAAGGGCATCGTGATCCCGGATTAAATGACCTGGACGCCGTGCGGATAATTCCGCACGGCGTCCTTTTTTTGCTGGTGAACATGATCGCAGCTTTTAAAGCAGCATATAAGTCCTCACGCTGTTTAATCCCTCTTTAATGTATAAGTCTCCCCGTTCGCGAAGCACATGACCTCCACCGTGTTCCGGTCAAGGACCTTGAATCTGAACAGGGCGTGCTTTTTCCCGTCGTTCTCGATCATATAGCTGCCGTTCTCAAAGGAAAGGATCCCGACGCCGTCGACAAACGGCAGATTATAAATGCAGCCGCTTGTGTTGCAGTTGAAAAAGTGCTTTTTGTCTTCGTCCCACCAGATCCCGTTCAGGAAAACAAGGGCGTTGACCGTATCTCCAACGACGACGTCAGCGGCGTCCGCGAGGTCCAGGTCATTGAGCAGCGGCTCCATGTCTTCCTTCGCCTTTTTGAACACGTTTGCGTTCCCCGTATAGCCGGTGACCATGTTGTCCCTGACCGTGCAGAGGGTGCTGTACGCTTCTGACCGTTTGTAGTCTCCCAGGGCATTGAAGATGGTCCGGGCCCGGCCGGTCTGTCCGCGCGAGTAGAGCTCCGCTGCCCCGTCATAGGCATCCTTCTTAATAACGTTCATGCCGTCCGCGGCTTTCCCGAGGCCCCTGCCGGCCAGCTTCTCCATGGACTCCATGGCCTTAAGATAGTCGCCCTTCCCGCTGTACCACAGCGCCTCCTGGTACTGTACCTCCAGGCACATATCCTTCGCGTCGGAATAGTCTCCGAGCTCCTCAAAGATCCTGAGGGCTTCGCTGAACCGTTCCCTGGCAAGGGCTTCCTTCCCCTTTCCGTACTCGCACGCGAGGATCATCGTTTCCGAGTCCTCGTAGCCGTCAAGCTCCGTGAAGATCTCCTCTGCCTCATCATACTTGCCGTCCTCCATCATTTGGACGGCGTCCGTATACCGCTTATATCTTTTGTCGACGAGCCCCCGGATAAAACCGGCAGCCTTCCCGATCCCGCCGCCTTTCAGGTCATCCACGAATCCGAAGGGCGAGCGCAGCTTCTCCAGGGCCTCCTCCACGGCGCCGTTCCCTTTTTCCTCCGCCGCTTCCAGAGCGCTTTCGATCCCGCCTGTGAACGGGGATCCAACGGACCTGATGATCCCCCCGCCGTAAGCAGTCGTCGTAAAGAGGAAGATGCAGAAAAAAGCTGTTGTAAAAAAGCTCCTGAATCGTCTCATGGTCTTCTCCTGTGCCGGAAATCTCCGTCTGTCTTCTGTTCCATCCGCCCGCACCCCCGGTATTTCGCGCCCCTGGTATTTCGCGCCCCTGGTATTTCGCGCCCCCGGACGTTCCAGTGGCCGGACGGCCGGTTTACCGCCTCAGATACTCCGAAGAAACCGGAAATTCAAAATAGGTATCCGGATACGGCTCCTCCTTAAGGGTGAAATGCCACCACTCGCAGTCGAGCGGCGTAAACCCGTTCCGTACCATCGCCCTCTGCAGTATCATACGGTTCTCGTACTGCTCCTCCGTGACCTCCCTGTTATCCGGGTGGGAGATCTCGCTGAAGAGGTCAAAGGGGCTTCCCATGTCCACCTCTTTCCCGGACTTCATATCAAGGAGCGTGAGGTCGACCGTACTGCCCCGGCTGTGGCTGGACCGGCTCGCGATGTAGCCCTTCGCGAAAAGCTCCTGCTTTTCGAGCTCCGGATAAAAATACTCCTTCATCCGGATATCCTGGTCCTCGATCCCCCAGAGGACAAAGGACCTGACCGCGCACGCCGGCCGGTAGGCATCGAATACCTTCAGGCGGTAGCCCCGGACGATCAGCTCGCTGCTGACGGCCTTCAGCGCCCTGGCTGCTTCCTTCGTGAGAAGCGCGCACGGCTCCTCATAGCCGTCGATCCGCTCGCCGATAAAGTTGTAGGTCGAATAATACCGGATCTCCTGCACGATATGCGGGACGTGATCCGCAAGAACCACGAATCCCGACGGATCCATGGCAGCATCGTTCCTGTATTCCTTCCTCATGCTTTCACCTCCCCGCCGCCGGCAGCTGTCACCTTCACATGATCCGGCCGCCCCTCCGGGCAGTCACCGGTCACTACCTTCACATAGTCCGGACGCCCCTCCGGGCATGCGCCCGGTCCCACGGACCTGAGCTCCGTAAACTCCACCGTCGCGCGGGCCTCCGCCTTGTCCCAGTCATGGAAGCCGCCGCGGGCGATATGGGCGCCGAGCCAGCAGTCCTCAAGCCGCACCTTCGCGAAGTTCCGCCAGGGCCGCGCGATATAGACGCTGCCGTCCGGCACGTTCTCCGTCCGCGTAAACCTGGAATTCCTGACGACGAAGCCCTCCTTCACCCCCTCCGGGGTGGAGGGAGCGAAAACGTAGCCCGGCTCCACGCTGCGGAACTCGCAGTTATCGAAATACGCCGTCGCGCCGCCGAAGATAAAATCGATCCCGCCCTCGATCAGGCAGTTCCTGAAATACATCGTGTGATGCTTCCTCGGGGCGTGTTCCTTCGGGCCGAGAAAGCCGCCCGGGATGATCTCCTTCTCCGGCAGGGGCGCAAGGAACAGGGTGTCCTGATGTCCCTTAAGCACACAGTCCTCAAGCCGGATCTCATCCCCGTCAAGATAAAGCGCCAGGGCCTGCCCGGCCTCAGCCTGCGGGCCCGAGGTATTCTCGAACACACAGTTCCGGAACGTGACCCGGTCCCCGTCGACGAGGAGCGTATAGGTGCGGAACGTACCGTAAAGCCTCCCGTCCGGGTGCATCATCCTCGCGCAGTATCCCGAAGAGTACGTCCTTCCTTCGATGGTGATCCCGCTTTCATGAATAGAATACTGTTCCATACTGTCCCACTCCAGTCTTTCCGGGGACGCGCTTATGCGAACATTTCCCCGATCACCTCGTTGATCATCCGTTTATGCGCCGCCCCGTCGCGGTCCTTGTCCGGGATCTCCGTAAAGAGCGCGCCCGGGATCCGCTCCCTGAGCCAGACCCCGTACCCGAAGGGATGGCAGAAATCATTCCTGCACGCGACGATCCGCACCGGCATGCGGAGCTTTTCAAGGCACGCCTCGTCCGGGACCGGTGCCTTATTCGGAAGGATCAGGAACTTTCTCCAGTTCCTTATATTCGGCTCCTCGTCAAACGGCAGGAGGAACGCGTTCCGCGTATAGGCGGAGGGCTCCCGCACGATCTCCCAGCCGGCAGTCTTCATGAAGGCATCCTTCCCGCCCTCCTTCAGGCACCGGCCCATATCCTCATAGGCCAGGATCCTGTCATGGTCCATCGGCCTGTCCGTCCATGCGTTCCTGATGAGCAGCAGCCCTTCAACGCGCTCCGGATGCCGCACCGCGGCCGCAAGGGTGACTGCCGCGCCCATGGAGATCCCGCCGAACACCGCCTTCTCAATGCCTAAATGGTCCAGCAGGCAGACGGCATCGTCCGCGAGGCGTTCAAAGGAGAGCGTCTCCCAGTCCGCGCCGCTGTTCCCGTGCCCCTGCTGGTTCAGGGCGATGAGCATGACTCCGTCCCGCGCCTCATATGTGGAGCGGATCTGGCCTATGCTCCCGCCGAGCCCGTGCAGGAAAAGGAAGGGCTTTCCACTCCCGCTCACCTCATATTCAAGGACGATGCCCCTGTCCGTCGTAAATGTTTCCATGTCCGAAGTTCTCCTTCCTTACTGCTTCCGGCTTACAGGCTCTCCGCCTGCCCTGTCCGGCAGGTCCTGCGCTTCCGGGACAATTCCTCTGCTCCCGGACTGTTTTTCCGGTTCCGGGTTCCGGAGTTAGTTATCCGCTTCCCGGCAGGCCCCCTCCCGTTCCCGGGTCAGACCAGATCTTTAAGGAACGCGAGGCTCTCCGGAATCTGCGTCTCCGAGAGGCCATGCATGATCAGCGCCCCCCTGTAGCCGCTTTCCTTTAAAAGCCGCACGTAGAGCGGGAAATCCAGCGCGCCCCGGCCCGCGGCCACGAAATCAAGCTGCCCGGGCAAGGAAGAAGCATCCTTCCCCGCCTTATCGCCAGCTCCCGCGCTGCCTGCTCCAGCCATGCTGCCTGCTCCTGCCATGCTGCCCGCCGCCGCACTGCCTGCTCCTGCCATGCTGCCCGCTGCCATACTGCCTGCTCCGGCCGGCGGCGCCGCGTACGCGAGATCCTTCGCGTGCGCCAGGACAATGTCCTTCCCGAGGATCCCGAACGCCTCTTTGAGGATCCTGTCCATCTCCGGGATCTCCGCGGGACGGAACAGGTTCGCGCCGTCCATGATGATCTTAAGATTCGGGCTCCCGACCGTATCGAGATAGCGCCTCGCCCGCGCCGGGGTGTTGATGATGTTGCTCGCCTCTGTCTCGACCCCGAGGATGATCCCGTTGTCCTCCGCGTGCCGGAGCACGATCTCCGTGGACCGCATAAGATCGTCCCAGGAGCTGTCAAGCAGGTTGTCGTCATGCCATTTCCACTTGCTTTCCCGGTTCTTCGAGCCCGTGCAGAGCGAAACGACCGGGATCCCGAGCGCCCCCGCCGCCCGGCACTGCACCCTGAACTGCGCGCAGCCGCGCGCCCGCGCGTCCTCGTCCGGGTCGATCATGTTGAACGTCCCTGTGACCGCGTCGATCGTGATCCCGAACTCCTCCGCGGTCTCTCGGATGCGGACGATGTCCCTTTCTTCGAGCTCCTCCGGCAGCGTCGGAAGCCCCGCGTTCGAAAAATTGAACTGCGTATGGCGGATCCCGTCCCGCCGCATCCTCTGAAAGGTGTCCCGGAGGTCCCCGGTCTCATACGTCCTGGAAAAAACGCCGATCTCCATATCGTTTCGTCCCTTTCGTTTTGTCCCTTTCCTTTTGTTCCTTTCCTGTTCTTCCTGTTCTTGTCCCTCAGGGCGCTGGTCCTGCCCTTTAAGCAGGCGGCCATCCGGTTCCGGATGCGCCTCTTCAGGGATCATATGTCTCACAGCGCGCCGTCCACCTCGCTGAGGGTGATCCACCGGCTCCCCTCGTGGACGGACTGGTAGGTCGCGATCATCGCCTTCATGACCTCTATGCCGGCGTCCGCGTCCGCCCCGGTGCAGGGCGTCCCGTTCAGGATACTGTCCGCGAAGCCCTCGAGCTCGCGGCGGTAGAACTGCCCGTCGTAGGCGCAGGGCGTCATGATGATATCCTCATCCTTCGCGCAGCACTGCACGTCCGCGGAGCGGAACTCCCACGGATTGTAGATCTTCGCGAACACCGTACCGCCCGTCCCGTAGATCTCGCAGCCCTCGTGCCACTGCTGGGCGATCGCGATGGTCAGGTCCAGCGTGCCGATGGCGCCGCAGGCAAAATCGCAGTCGATCAGCCAGGAATGGATCCTCCCCTTGTTCACGTACCGCGCGGAAAGGCGGTCGATCCCGCCCATGAAATAGAGCGCCGTATCGAAAAGATGGCTCCCGTGACCGAGGATATAGTAATGATCAAGGACTGCCTTCGGGTTGCCCGCGGGCTTCCTCGCCTGGGTGCTGGAATAGATGACCGGCTGCCAGTTGTCGGTCTGCTGGTACCGTCCGGTGCTGTCGCAGTACCAGCCCTTGTAGGTCGTGATCTCCCCCATCCGCTCTTCCTTGAACTGCTTCGCGAACTGCAGCGCGGGATCATAGCGCTTCATGTGCCCGACCTGCAGGAAGATGCCGCGCTCCTTCGCGAGGTCGCGGAGCTCCTCGCACTCCCTGATCGACACGCCCATCGGCTTCTCGACGAACACGTGCTTTCCCGCAAGGACCGCCTGCTTCGCGCACGGAACGTGGAACTGGTCCCCGATTCCTATGACGACCGCGTCGACCAGCGGGTCCGCAAGCATCTCCCCGTAGTCCGTATAGACGCTTTCCGGTTCGTACATGGCAGCCATCTTCCGGAGCAGCTCCTCCGAGACGTCGCAGAGCGCCTGAAGCTTTACGTTCCTCGCCTTCAGGCTGCTGATCAGGTGCGCCGACTGGTTGATCTGGCCGCAGCCCAGGATCCCGATCCTTAAGACTCGGCTGTCCTTCTGAAAATTCGTCTTCATATTATTATTTCCCCCCTGGTGCCCGCAGCCTTACATAAGCGGCGCCGCCAGCCGGAGGATCAGCTGTCTTAAGCGCAGGAATTTCGAACGGCCGGTCCGGTACTCCTCCGTGACCTCCCGGCAGACCGGGAACAGGCCTTCAAACTGTTCCTTCATCTCATGGACCGCCTTGTAGTCCATGAAGAGAGCGCCGTTTTCAAAGTGGTGGTAAAGGCTCCTGAAATCGAGGTTGATGGTCCCGCAGAACGCGGTGGTATCGTCCGATACGCACTGCTTCGCGTGGCAGAAACCCGGCGTGTATTCATACACCCGGACGCCGTTCCTGACAAGCGGCGCGTAGTAGGAGCGCGTAAGCTCGTAGACCAGCTTCTTGTCCGGGATACCGGGGGTGATGATCCTGACGTCCACGCCGCTCTTCGCCGCGAGGGCAAAGCTGTTGATCATCTCGTCCGTGATGATGAGGTACGGGGTGATGAACCACGCGTAGCGCTTCGCGTTCCTCAGGATGTTCATGTAGACGATCTCGCCGACGTGCTCATCGTCGAGCGGGCTGTCCCCGAAGGGCTGTATGAAGCCGTCCTGCTCCTTCGCGGTGTAATCGTATTCCGGAAGCCACATGGAGACGTCTTCATCGTCATGGTCGTCGTCCCGGATGGCGTTCCAGTTCTCAAGGAAGGTGACCGTCAGGCTCCTGACGGCATCGCCCTCCAGGCGCAGTCCCGTGTCGAGCCAGTGCCCGTAGGGCTCCGTGACGTGGAAATACTCGTCCGCCAGGTTGTAGCCGCCGGTGAAGCCGACCTTCCCGTCGATCACCGTGATCTTACGGTGGTCGCGGTTGTTAAGAAACAGGTTCACGAGCGGGGTCACCGGGTTAAACACCCGGCAGTGGATGCCGTCCGCCTCCATCCTGTCGACGAAGCTGTTCCCGATAAAGCCCATGCTGCCGACGTAATCGTAGAACAGCCGGACCTCCACGCCCTCCGACGCCTTGCGCTTCATGACGTCATGGAGCGGTTTGAAGGACTCCCCCGCCTCGATGGCATGGTACTCCATGAAAATGAACCGTTCCGCCTTTTCAAGCTCCTTTAGCTGCGCGGCGTACCCCTTCGCGGCATCGTCATAGAACGTGACGTCCGTGTTCCCGTAAACAGGGTAGCGCGCAAAATCGCGGACGTAGCGGGCCTCGTTCGCGGCCCTGAGGCTCTTTTCGGACAGCCTCCGGAATACGGACCTGTCCTGCTCAAGATACGGGAACAGCTTAAAATCCAGTGCCGTGTACCGCTCGCGCATGCGCCTGGTGCCGCTGTTCATGCCCATCATGAGATAAAGGAAAACGCCGAGCGGCGGCAGCCCCATGATCAGTATGATCCACGGCAGCTTGATGGATGCCGTTTTGTGCTCCGCGTAAAGGTAAAGGACCAGGATGATCTCGGCAACAAGGACGGCCTCATGGATCCAGGAATACTTTGTCCCCAGACGGAACAGCGTAATATAGATCCAGAGGATCTGCAGGACGATGCCGATGACTGCGAATACAGCCTTCTTGACCCCGTTCCCGATATCGTTCTTGCGCTCGACAGTCTGTTTCTTCATTCTCAGGCCTCCTGAAGCTTTCCGCCGCGCCCCGGCAGGCTCCTCCCGCCCGGGACTAAAAGCAAAAAAAGTATACCCCGATTGTACCCCAAACCCGCCGATAACACAAACGCTGCGCGGTCAAAACCTTGTCCCCCGCGGCATTCCGCGCGGGTGATGCTCCGGCCTGCTGCGGCATTCCGCGCGGGTGATGTTCCGCCTGCTGCAGCCATCTGTGTATGAAATGTTTCTGCAGGCCGAAGTATTCCGCACATGCTCCCGGCCATATGCACCATATTGAATATATATACATTTCAGTGAATATTTACAAAAACAGTTGTAAGTTTTTCGTTTATAAGGTATTGTATGTAAATAATAAAAGGGAACGACGGATGCCTCCCCCCGGCCAGGAGGGGACGGGCTCCGGGAAACGAATTTTTATAAAAACGATAAGGAGAACCGCATGAAAACGAAGGTATACATCGACGGCCAGGCTGGCACCACAGGACTTCAGATCTACGAGCGCATCGGACAGAGAGAGGATCTCACCCTGCTCCGCATCGACGAAGACAAGCGCCACGACCTTGACGAGCGCAAAAAATTCCTGAACAGCGCTGACATCGTGTTCCTCTGCCTCCCCGACGCAGGAGCGATCGAGGCAGTTTCCCTGATCGACAATCCGGACGTCCGCGTCATCGACGCTTCCACCGCGCACCGCACCTCCGACGACTGGACCTACGGCTTCCCGGAGCTTTCAAAGGAGCAGCGCGCAGCGATCGCTTCCAGCAAGCGCGTCGCGAACCCCGGCTGCCATGCGACCGGCCTTGTCTCCACCGCGGCTCCGCTGATCCGTATGGGGATCCTTCCGGCGGACTATCCGCTGACCTGCTATTCCCTGACCGGCTACTCCGGCGGCGGCAAGAAGATGATCGCGCAGTATGAGGATCCGGACAGGGATATCTCCCTCTCCGCTCCCGGCATCTACGGCCTCACGCTGAAGCATAAGCACATCCCGGAGATGACGAAGGTCGCGGGCCTTGCGTATCCGCCGGTCTTCATGCCCGTCGTGGACGACTACTACAAGGGCATGGCCACCACCATCATGCTCCACAACCGCCTGCTTCCCGGCGCCCCGACCGCGGAGGACATCTGCGCGAAGCTCGCTGAATACTATAAGGACGAGCACTTCGTCACCGTGCTTCCGTACGAGGCCGCAAGGAAGACCGTCTACGCGAACGCGACTGCCGGAACCAACGACCTGAAGATCATCGTCTGCGGCTACGAGGACCAGACCTCCGTCACGGCCCTCTTCGACAACCTCGGAAAGGGCGCTTCCGGCGCAGCCGTCCAGAACATGAACATCATACTCGGCATCGACGAGTGGACCGGGCTGGAGTAATAACCACGCTTTCCGCCCAGAAACCACACCTTCCGTAAATGAACCGCACATGCAGGCCCCCTTCACCGGACATTCCGGCGAAGGGGGCTTGCTGTTTTCTTCGTTCTTCCGTACCTCAGGACTTGCTGCACGCTCCCCGGTACGAAATCTCCTGAGCGCAGTGCCTCCGCTCTTCTACGACATCAAAAAACAGCTGTTTACCCTTGGTTTATCGGGGTAAACAGCTGTTTTCTCAAATTCTCAGTTTTACCGCTTCTCGTACCTCACGCCGTTCTTCGTGAAGCCGTACGAGGAGAACACCGCTTCGGCGGCATCGTCCGCGGATCTCTTTCCCGGATTCAGGAGGACTGCCTTGCCGTAGGCCTCCCCCCGGGGCGTGCCGTCCGACGCCTTCACGCCGCTGCAGAAGGCCGTGCTGTTGTTCCGGTCCGCGCAGAACGCCTCCGCCGCCTCAGCGCCTCCGACGGCGAAATAATCGTCGATGAGATGCATGGACCCGACCGCGTACTTCTTCCGGAAAAGCTCCGTAAAGACGTCCGTGACATCCTCAAGGATGTCCTTGTGGACGATCATCTCGCCGACCTGGATCTTTCCTTCGTCGTTATAGTGGAGGACCTTCACGTAGCGGAGGTCGGAAAGCGCGACCTCGTTCGACTTCTGCCAGGAACGGCCGCTGATGCGGTTGTAAACGTAGTCGCCTTCCTCGATGGAAAGGATCTGCGTATATTTCCCCGGATCCCCCGTGTCGATGTCTGACGCGCTGTAGACCGTGCCTGCAGCGACGCCGACCAGAGGCGAATCTTTGATGACGTTGTCAAGATAAGTAGGGGCCTCATCCGGCTCCGGATTCCCGGCGATGGCGCGCCCGGAGGCAGCTGCCGTCGGCGCTGGCGCTGCAGCTGAAGTCCCTGCTGTCTGTGTTTCCGAAGGCCGTGCGGATGCGGCTGAAGTCCCTGCTGTCTGTGTTTCCGAAGGCCGCGCGGACGCAGCTGCGGCTGTCTCCGCCGCCCTGGTCTCCGCAGGCGCTGCCGTTGTCGTCACCGCCCTGGTCTCAGCGGACGCGGCTTCGCTCTCTGCCGCTGCCTCCGGAGTCCCGGCAGCCGTCGTTTCGACGCTGACCTCGGCTGAGGGTTCCTCTGCCGCGGCGGAAGCACCGTCCCCGTCAGAACGCGCCTCGACCGGAGCCGCCTCAGTTTCCCGGGCTCCCTTCTCCGCGTCTTCTTTCTCCGAAGCTTCCTTCTCAGCGGCTTCCTTTCCGGCGCCGGCATCCGCCGCGGCGGCTGTCAACTCCACCGCCCTGGCCTCCGCCGCCGCTGTTTCCACAGCGCGCCTGCTTCCAAGGAAAAAGCCCGCAAGAAAAGAAAGAACCATCAGTGCGATAACGATTCCGATCAGCATTTCCAGGGAGATGCTCCTCTGCGCCCTGGACCTTCTTCTGGCCATATCCACTCACTCCTTCAGACAGGAAAACCGGGTTATTTTATGTCTACCAATACAATACCATATTTTGGAAGAAAACACGCAGAAGTTTCAAAGAAAATCATTTTTCATGCTGCCGAAATGAACCCGGGTCCTGAGGCCGCCCCGGATCCTGTCTTACCCGAACAGCTCCAGCGCCTTCTCCGCCATCCGTTTTCCGTAGATCTCAAAGTTCGGGACAAACTGCTCTATGTCCATGGTGTTGTCGATCCCGACCGGTCCCAGATGGATGACCGGCTTTCCAAGGGAGGCGCCCCCGGAATAGATCAGCGCGCCAAGGACCATGCAGTGGTCCAGCATCTCGCGGATCCCGAGCTCTCCGCCGCCGTGGACGTACTGTGCGGTGGTATATGCCCCGGCAAGCTTTCCCGCAAGGCCGAGCTTCTTACCCTCGGAAAGCAGGAAATTCATCATCTGCCCTGTGATATGCGCGGCATAGATCGGCGACCCGAAAACCACCAGGCTGCACTCCTTCACATAGTCCGCGTCCGTCTCCTCGATGGAAAAGGTCCTGGCCTCCACATTGCCGGCGGACCGCATGCCTTCAGCGATGACCTCGCCCATATGCTTTGTGTTTCCGGTGACACTGTGGTAAATAACAGCTGCTTTCATGTTTTCTGCTCCTCTCTTTTTTCGTATTCACACTTCTTTATGCTCCGCTCCCCGCCTTTTCAAGGAGGAAGCGGATGAATTCCTGCGCCATCCTTCCGACAGTTCGGTCGTTCGCGAGTGTCGCAAGGCAGGTGTTCCTGACGAGCTGCTCCGGAAGGTCATGGACGGAAATACGATACCCCTCCATCTCCTCCGTATACGGGATGATCGCGTATCCCATGCCGTGCTCCGCCAGCGCAGCGATCGCGGTCTCGTTCGGCGCGCTGAACGTAAAGGAAAGATCCAGATGATACCTTCTCGAGATCTCTTCAAGAAGCAGGAACATCTGCGACCCCTTTTCGTAGCCGACCAGCGTGAGGCGCCGGATATCGTCCCAGCTGTACCCGCCGGTCCGGCCGCCTGCCGGGCCGATCAGCACCAGCCGGTCGCCCCACAGTACCTTCATGTCGACGTCCTGCGCCTCCGCCTCGCTGCAGATCAGGAAATCGTACTGCCCCTCCTTCAGCCCGCGGATCAGCTCCGCGGTGTTTCCGGTGGAAAAGCTGAACCGCGCCGCCTCATGCCCCGGGATCCTCAGGAATTCCTGCATCATCCCCGGGAGATAGTTCTGGAGGATGGGGGTGATGCAGCCGATCCGCACGGAGGTCTCCCGGTTCATGCCGAGACGCTCCATGTGGACCTTCGTCTCGTTGATCTCCTTCATGATCTTCTTCACGTGCCCGAGGAACTGGACCCCCGCTTCCGTGAGCTCCGCCTTCCTGCCCTGATGGACAAAAAGCTCCACCTTCAGCTCCTGCTCAAGCTTCATCATGGATACGCTGAGGCTCGGCTGGGCAATGTACAGCTTCCGCGCCGCCTGCCTCAGGCTGCCAGTCTCCGCGATCGTCTCAAAATATAAAAGCTGGTTCAGCGTCACTGCCGCGCCTCCCTCCGGCTCCCGCTCCATACAGCGCAGCCTTCATCCTCATATAAATAGTTTATAACTATCAAATCAGATATTTTATGTATTTGATTATATCATCTTCCGGGCATAAAATAAAACCACAGAACAAAAAAACAGCCCCGCGGGGCAGTCGGCTGAACACTCCCGCCGCTTACGAAGTGGGGGTATTCCCGCCAGACAGTGATAAAAAGCCGGAGGTACGCCATGAAAAAGGAAAACATGAAAACAGTCGTCATCGGTACCGTAGGCGCGGGCTATGCGGCCCGCCTGCATGGCAACGGATACGCGAAGGTCAACGGGGTCCCCATCCGTCTGAAAGGGATCTGCGACATGCAGCTTGCCCTCGCGGACAAGATCAAGGAGGAGTTCGGCTATGAGTACTCCACCGCGGATTACAAGGATCTCCTGAACGACCCGGAGATCAATGTCATCGACATCGTCCTCCCGCCCTTCCTCCACGTCCCGTTTGCGATCGAGGCCATGCGGGCAGGAAAGCACGTGATCTGCGAGAAGCCGCTGACCGGCTACTTCGGCGCGCGCGGCCAGGAGAATGTGGGCCGCACCGTCCCGAAGTCTGAAATGTACCGCGCGTGCCTCGCCGAGATGGACGAGCTTAAAAAGGTCATCGCTGAGACCGGGATGAAGTTCATGTACGCGGAGAATTTCGTGTACGCGACACCTGTTCAGAAGGCGGCGGAGATCCTCCGCGCGAAGAAGAGCAAGATCCTTTTCATGAAGGGTGAGGAAAGCCTGAAGGGCTCCTCAAGCCCGGTCGCCGGCAAATGGAACCGCACGGGCGGCGGCACGCTGACCAGGACCGGCACGCATCCGCTGGGCGGCATGCTCTGGCTTAAGCAGCAGGAGGCTGCGGCAAGAGGCGAAGAGATCACGCTGAAGGAGGTCTCCTGCGACGTCGGAAACGCGACCTTCTGCCTCACCGAGGAAGAGCACAGGCATATCGCCGCGCGTCCGGAGGATGTTGAGGATTACGGCGTGCTGAGCCTCACCTTCAGCGACGGCACCAAGGCGCTCTGCATCGCGAGCGACACCGTGCTGGGTGGGACCAAAAACTATATCGAGGTCTACGCGAACAATGCCGCGCTGAACTGCAACATCACCCCCACCGATCTTCTGAACACCTACTTCCTCGATGAGGACGGGCTGGACGATGTCTATATCAGCGAGATGCTCCCGAGAAAGCTCGGATGGAACAAGGCCTTCGTAAACGACGAGATCATCCGCGGCTACATGGGCGAGCTGCAGGATTTCATGGAGTGCGTCGCCCTGGACCGCGAGCCTGTCTCCGGCTTCCAGCTTGCCTACGATATTACCAAGGTCACCTACGCCGCATACCAGTCCGCGGAGGAAGGGAAGAAGTTCGTCTTCTGATAGTTCGTCTCCTGATGGTTCGTCTCCTGATGGTTCGTCTCCTGATGGTTCGTCTCCTGAACACGTAGTTTTTGAACACTCCCACCGCTTAAAGAAGCGGGGGTATTCTCGCCAGATAGTGATAAACGGAGCAGCCGCGTCTCGCGGCTGCCCCGTCTTTTTTGTTCGGAAGCTCTGTTACTTTCCCTTCTGGGACCTCACGCTTTCCTTCTTTCCTTCTTCCTTCTTTCCTTCTTCCGGCTTTCCTTCTTCCGGCTTTCCCGCTTTCTTCTGGCCCTTTCGGGAATCCTTTTCTTTTGCGAGAGTAAAGTTCTTTTTCCCAGGCTGTTCGGGAAGCAGTTCCTCAAAGGAGACGCTTTCCTTCCCGACTGTATGCGCATTATGCGCAGCTTTTTCCTGTCCCTGATTTCCCTGCGGTCCCTGTTGTGGTCCCGGCACGACCGGCTGCGGTCCCTGCTGTGGTCCCGGCACGACCGGCTGCGGTCCCTGCTGTGGTCCCGGCACGACCGGCTGCGGTCCAGGCTGCGGTCCCTGCCCGCCCTGCTGCAGGTTTACCTGCGGCTGGTTTGCCGGATCTGCCACATGACCAGCCTGCGGCTGTAAATTCACCTGCGGCTGGTTCACCTGCTGCTGGTTCACCTGCTGTACGACTGGCTTCGGATCTAAAATCTTTTTGTACTTCTCCCTTAACGGCTTCTCGACCCCGCTTATGATCTTCCCGTCGAGCTGATAGGCGGCTTCTTCCATCTTCGCCACCACCTTTTCCTCGATCGCCCTAAAGCGGTCCGCCCTTGTCCCGTCATTGAGAAGCTTATCCTGCCGGCTCTCGCGGCTCGTCCCGAAGAAGCCCTCGGTTCCGGCAAGCTGATCCACGTCAAACTCCAGCTCCGTGATCCCGACAGTAAAATGACCATTGCTTTCCATCGCCGGGACTACCATGTCGATATGATGGCGTCCGCTGGTCATAAGAGAACCCATCATGCCCTTCCAGTACAGATCCTGGAACAGGTCAGGCTGGGCCAGGAATTCCTCCGTCTGAAACAGTTTCGGGTAATTCTCTCTCAGGAATTCCCGTGCCGGCACGCCGTCGACGTAGAAGAAATCCAGCGAGTTTTTGTATCCTGCCTCTTTACAGACCTCATGGCCGATAATATCGTTCAGATCTCTGCCCGGGAACAGGTTCAGAAGAACCTGTTCCGCTTCCTTAAACACATACCCCCCGTCCGAGGACGGATTCAGATATTCAGTCATCGTCGCCTTCGGCATATCCCGGTATAAAGAAGCCATAAAGTCCGGCTCCTTTTTCCTATTGGCCATCACATTGGCCAATGCATTGATTTTCGTGACCTCCAGCATGGGGTGCAGGTCAAGCATCCGGTAATTCTCCGTGAAATCCAGTCCCTGCCGGATGCTCTTTTCAAGTTCGTACTTATCCGGTTTCGAGTCCCTTTTTCTCTTGGTCTCATCTGCCTGCAGCGCGGCTCTGGCAAACAGGCCTATTACAGTATTGTTGTTTGCGAGATCGCCCGGCCGGAAGGAATCCCAGACCGGATCGTCATCCTCAAATATACGGATATGGCCGTCCGTAAGGTTGGTCTTCCCGACAAAAGGATAGTTCATGTCGGCCTGGAGCTGCTTCTGGAGTCCCTGCACACGGTTCCAGCAGGCATCCAGCTCTCCCGCGCCATGGATATAGGGGCGGAGCGCAACTTCCAGGGTATCCTTCCTTAAGTTCAGGATCGCGTTCGCTGTGCTCTGCTTCATCATCAGCATGTGCTGCGGGAAAGCAAACACTTCGTCAGCCTCCGGCTCTTTGTAATCGCTCATCTTGATGGTGCCGAAGGACGTGTCATTGTCGATACCGGTGATCTTCACCAGCCGGTGCTCCCCGTTGATATCCTCGAACTTAAAGGTCATATTGTTTAAATGCCGGTCAATATTTCCGCAGATGAAATCAAGCGCCTGGATATCGGAAAGCTGCTGAAGCGCTTCCTTTGTCATCAAATTGGAATTGTAGCGGCAGAAATCCGAACCCTTGATAAAGTCCTGGTTCCCGATGACGTCACCTTCCGCCCATTCCTGGAAGGTTCCTACCTGCCTCCCACCGTTCACGGTGACCCGTACATCCCTGGCCCGCGCGACTGCGTTCGGCATTTCCACAAGATCGGCCATGACGGACATTGCCGTATTTCTCTGGTCTAAATTCTCCCTGTCCGCGATGCCCGCGCTGTTCATGACGTTCCGTTCATTTCTGAGCAGCAGCCCGGCGCGGATCCTCTCGGCAACATGTCTGCGGAAAGCTCTGGACTCGGGGTCCTGAGCGTCAGTAAGCTCAGGAGCGTTCAATTCCTTAAACACCTTATTAAGGGCTTTCACGTCCTCCCGCTCAAGAAATCCCTTTCCTGCTTCCTCATAGATATCCGGATTTTTCTTATAAAGAAGGGTTGCCGTGTGGTCCTTGGCAATTGTTCTCAACCTTTGCCAGGCAGCTAAGGCAGCGTTCGTTACATCGGCCTTGATATCCTCCGGCACAGTTGTCGTATCGATCATAACATCACCGATCTCCCGGTCTGTGGGTTCGTGATATTCTTTACGGGGGGTAAATGCTCCTTTCTTCCCGTTGATCGTCAGCACCTGCCGCGAATTTACATTGCCGCCGACGTACTCGATCGCCCCCTGGATTGCCGGGATCTCCTCCTGGCGTCCGTGCTGGATGATCTTCTCGATCTTCCAGTGATGCCCGGGGTCGTACTCGTTGAGGGCCTTCAGCTCCTGCTCCATATAGCCCTGCACGACCGCCATGGCGTTGTGGCGCACATCACCTCTGCTGGTCCAGTGCCAGCCCCTGGTGGCCTTGATATACTTATTGACCTCGACAATGCTTTCCGTGTAGGTCTTCCGGAGGGCGCTCATCTCTTCCGCCGTCATCTCCCGGTCCTCATGCATATAGCGGTTGATCTCCGTATTGACCTTCTTAACGGCCTCCAGCGCATTGGTGAATTCCGGGCTGCTCTTCTTTTCCCCCTGGCTCTCCATCAGGGTATTCAGCTGTCTCTGGTAGAAGCCTCCGGGATAAGCGGTGTTTTCCTCCGCGGCCTGCTTTCCCTTTAAGATCATTCCGCTGTAGGTCTGGGAGAAAAGGCCCTTGATCCCGTTGTTGTCCTGCACCGACGCGATCTGCTTGATGGAAAGCTTTGAAAACGTCGCGTCCTCGACCACGTGAAGCCTGCCGGGGAGCAGGGAATCGTCCATCGCCCATTTCCTGTCCAGGCTTTCCTGGATGGCCTGCTGCAGTTCCGCGAGACGGGTCTTCGCGTTCTCCAGGCCTCTCCCGCCGATCCTGCTTCCTAAGACAGCCCCCAGTCTTTCCGGCGAAATGGTCATGATGCGGTCCGCAGTGGAACGGCTCATGACAGTCAGGCTGCCCGGTGTCATGCCTTCCGCCGCCGGGTCATCGGGAAACGCCCCGCCCATATTTACGTCAGTGATACCGGTGATCTTTTTCGGCCTGTCGTTGGAGAAAGCGAAACGGAGATCCCCGACTCCCTTCCCGGAAGTGCCGGTAAGGTAACGCACCACCTGGATCTCGGAGAGCTGGCGGGCCAGCTCCCCGGAATCCAGCACCGCGCCCTCTCCGGCAAACTGCTCCGGAGAAATAAGGTTTGGTCCGCTCGGCTTCTTGCCCGGCACCGTGTTCTTCAGGTAAACGTTTTTTCCGTCACGGCCATTTCCGCGGACACGGACCACCTGTTCCACTCTCAGGCCTGCTCCGAGGCCGTACGCAAGACGGGACGCCGCAGCCGCGCACTCTTCCGGCTCCCCCGTTTCGACAGCGTTTCTCCGCGCATCCTTCCGGATCCGGGCACAGGCTGTCACCATGTCAAAGACGGCCCTCCGGAAAATACGGGAATCCTGTACCGCTTCCGGATCTGCCTGGTTCTCCGGCATATCAGCATTCTCGCCGCCGTTGTTGATATTGTTGATATTATTCTCGTCGTTCCTTACCGAAAACGGATCTGCTTCTGCTACCAGATCCAGGAATTGCCGGTTTGTCTCGATCGAATTATATCTCTGGTTTTCCGGGACCTGGATCCCGGACGCAAACTGCTCCCTCGCCTCGGGAGAATCGTCTGTGAATTCCTGCACCGCCGGCTCTTCATAGATCCTTTCAGCAAGATCATTAAGAGCTTTCCTGAGTTTTTCCTTTTTACCGGCAGCTTTCGCGGCTTCCTGGGGATCCCCGCCTCCGTAGGAAAAGTAACCGTGATCCTCCACCATCGTACCTTTCACGTAGTTTGAGATCCTGGTCTTCCCCACATTAAGCTGCGAGAAGCGGTTGTCAATGGCTGTCTTCTCTTGTTTCAGAAGCTTGCAGGTATCAAGAAAAGCCCTGCGGAACTCTTCGTGGGCTCTTCTGCTTCCCCCAAAAGGAAAAGGATCATGTTCAGCGATCAGCTTACTGACAGCAGGATTCCCCAGGAAATTATTACCGGCGTTTCCGCCCGGAACGGGCGCGCCGGTGACGAAGGCCTGTTCCTGCTGCTGCGTGATCGCCCCGAAATCTGTATTCCGGATAAGTTCAAAAAAATCCGCCTCCCCGGCTTTGGGATGATAAAGATGGGTGAGCAGCCCGTCAAGCGCATTGGTAAGCAGCCCATTGTAGGTCTCCCGGCGGATGTTCCCCCGCAGCTCAAGCTGCTTCGCCTTCCGCGCCTCCTCCGCGTTCGGCTTCGGCTGAGCATTCACCTCGTTCAGCTCCGGCTGAGCATTCTCCGGCGCCTGGTTCCCGGCCTGCACAAAACGCGGAGGGATCCTGCTGATGATATGCCGGTTCCTCTCCTGCTCCGCCTCCTTCCCCAGTACGCCCCGCCCGGTACTGATGCTTCCGACCTTCAGTTCTTCTTTAATATTCTGCGGGACATTCAGGTTCGTATCATAGGTGGGGCCGTAGGAATCGAAGATATCCTCTTTAATATCCTTCCCGTGATTGTGCCGGAACAGCTGAAACTGGTTCCTTTTATCTGTCTGGCGGGCCGACATGTCATTCATGACACGAAACTGGTCGGAAAGGTCCTTTAACAGTTTTCCTAAGAGTCCCGTGTCTGTTTCCCAGCTGCTGGGCCCGAAGAACGAAGTGGCCCGCTGATTGAAATACCGCTGGGCCGCGTCGATACTCATGGCATACTTATTGATGATATCTCTGTTTTTCTCCTCATCGCCCAGGACATTCGTCCTTTTCAGGTATTTCTTCTCATCGTTCAGGTCATTCTCCCTGATTCTGTTTTCGTCCTCATAGTTCAGGTCATTCTTCCTGATCGCGTCGTCCAGTTCCTGCAGGGCGTCGTACATCACGTCGAAGCTGTTGTTCGGGTCATGACGCGGCGTATGCTTCTTCCTGAGTTCCTCCAGATACCAGCTTAATTCTCTTGGCATGGCTTACTCCTTTTCTTCTTCCATTCTTTCCGGCCGCCTTCTCAAACGGCCGTTTTTTCGCGGCAGACCAGATCATTTTATCAAACATACAAATTATAGCACTTTAAAAGATACTAAAATGATACTCCTATTTTTTCCGGCCGCCTCCGGTAAAGGACTGAGTCCTCCGGACCCGGTTTTCATTCCCATGCTCCGCCTGGTTCTGCGCGTTCTGGTTCTGCGGGGGACGGTTCTGCGCCTGGCCCTGTACGTTCGGGGCAGGAGCCGCCTCCTCATTGAAGGCGTTCCTGATCCGGAGAAAGCCTCTCCGGTTGACCTGGTCAGCGCTTTTCTGGACAAGCTTCCTAAGCCGATCTTTTTCCCGGGCCTCGACCCTCTGGTCCAGGATCCTTTCCACTTCCATCGGCTGCTTTCCGTACGTCTCCCCGTAAGGAATGGTCCTGCTCACTTCATCCCTGACCGGGTCCGCTTTGATCAGTTCCTCAACCTTCCGGTCCGCATGGGCTTCCGCCCTTTTACGCAGGGCCTCCTCAAGAGCCTGCTGGCGCTTAAATCGGGTATCCTCATCCTTGATGAGGCTCTTTCTCCGGTTCTCCCGGGACTTTTCATACTTCTTTTCCAGTGTGTCAAGCCTTGACAGGTCCATGGTGATCTCGGTAGCGTAAGCCTTGAAATGCCCTTTGTGGTCTGTCCTGAGTGTCATAACGTCCACATGGTGCCTTCCGCTGGTGACGGCTGCAAGGATCTGGGCTTTCACATAATCCGCGCTTCCGGCGTTTTCAGGAGAGTATTTACGGACATATTCCGAGGCTTTCAGTCCGTCAATACAGATCCTCTCCTCCATATTTTCCATTCCGAGCTCCTGGTGGATGGTGCTCGATGTAAAGGCAAAACAGGAAGCATTCATGATACTGTCAAAATACTGAGCCGCCGCCTGGATCTTCTGCTGATCCCCGTGGAGCGTCCTGCGGTTCCGGTAAAGGGAAAACAGGTCTTCGTTGGAAAGACCTTCACCGCCGTTCGGGAAAGATAATTCCTCCAGATCCCTGAAAACGCCTCTTACGCCGGTCTTCGGATAATGAGTGGTCCTTACGCCGCTTCGGGTATGATCCTGATAAACAAGTCCGTGACTCTTTTCCTGTGTTTCATAAGCTTTGAAGAGCGTAGTCATGTTGTAAAATACTCCCCCCTCCTCATTCAGCAAGGCAGTGGGGCAAAGGTCTTCAGCTGTAAAATCATTCCAGAGCGGAGAATCATCATCCAGCACACGGATGGCACCGGGCCGCAGGGGATGATTACTCTTCCACTTCACCTTCATGGATCCCCTGATCTTATCCTGCAGCTTTTGGGTCCTCAGCCAGGCGTGGTGGATCTCATCCTCCTTCACAAGCCCGTAGAGCGAATACTTCAGCTCCTCCTCCGTAAGGTTTAATATCGTCTCCGCCATGGATCTCGTCATCACCCTGATGCAGTCCACCTTTGCGAGCTTACTTACTCCGTCTTTGACGCGGCCGAAGCTTGCGTCATTGTCGATCCCCTGAAGGCCCACCAGGGTCCGCACCCCGTCGATCTCCTCGAACTTGTAAAGCATATTCCCGCCATGGCGGTCCACGTTGCCGCAGATGAAATCGAGGACTGTGAGATTTGCTCCGTCCTTAAGGACCCGGGCGGAGTCCATCTGCCTCTTTTTCCCCATATTTGCCGTGTCCACGACCCGCCTGTCAGTTATCTGTTTCAGATCCTCGCCTTCTCCCCATTCCATAAAGACGCCGGTTTTATCGCCCCGGGCGGTTTTCACTGTCATGACCTTGGATCGGGCGATAAGCCCCGGCACGCCCAGGCGGTCTGCCACGGCGGACATGGCGGCGTTCCGGCGGGGTACATTGCTGTGCGGGTCATATGCCGCCAGGCCGGCTGCCCCCATGGCTTCCTCTGCGTGGGTAAGCTCGAAGAGCGCCTCCGCCAGCTTCCTGCAGAAGGCCAGGCTTTCCAGCCATGTCTTCCCGTCCTCCCCCCGGAATTTTTCCGGAAACGGAAGATTCCAGGCTTCAATTCTTTCTTTCAGGTTCTCAATGCCCTCCTGCAGGTCCGGCATATCCCCCTTCTGAAGCTTCTCAGCCAGGTCCTCCGGACTGTCAAAGGAGGAAGTATCAAAGAGAGACAGGTCAAAGGCCTGGTCACTCTCCATCCGTTCCAGGAGAGGCGCGATTGCCCGGTTTATCCTCTTGTGCTTACCATACACATCCTGTACGGGGACAGCCTCAAAGTCTTCGGTAAATACGCCCTTCCGGCCGTTGACCTCCATCACCAGCCGGCTGCTCATATTGCCCCCGACCTTAGCCAGGTTCTTCCCACGGATATCCGCGGTCAGGCCCCGGTTTTCCAGGATGATCTGCGGAAGGTTCATGTTTTTCATCGGATCATAATTCCGGAGGGCGTTCAGGTCCCCCGCCAGCAGTTCCTCCATTCCGTTAAGGATCTGCATTCTTTGCTTGTCCGTCCGAGAGAGAGGATTCCTCTGGACCTCCCGGTTTACGCCCTCCAGGAGGACAGCCTTCATCTGCCCGAAATAGATATCCCAGGCTTCCTTCGCCCTTGCGGCAAGCTCCCGGAGCTTCCGGACCTCCCCGGCATTCAGGGCGTGATCCCCCGCCGCCGCCATCCCGTTATTCAGGTTTGTGAGCGCTTTTTTGAAATCCTTATAGCTCTTCGTCTCCCTCTGGAAGAATCCTTCCGTGTTTCCGAGGGCCCCCAGTACCTCTGAATAATCTGTCACACCCGCCTGGCCCTGCGGGGGCTGGTTCTGCACGTTCTGATTCTGCAGCGGATCCGGCTGATTCTGCGGGGGCAGGTTCTGCGCGTTCTGGTTCTGCTGCGGCTGGTTCTGCGCGTTCCGGTTCCGCGGCCTTTCCTTCGCCTCCGCAAGATCGAGGGCCTCCAGGGTAATAGACTCCCTGTACCGTCCGTTCTGTACGTTCTGCCCAGGGACCTGCGCGTTCTGTCCAGGGACCTGCGCGTTCTGCCCCGGGGCCTGTGCGTTCTGGACAGGAGCCGCTGCCAGGTCTTCCAGGCGTTTCTTTTCTCTCTTTTCGGCCTCCTGGTCCAGGAGCTTTTCTCTCTCCTCCTGTCCCTTTTTGTACATCTTCTGGTAGGAGATCGTTCTGCTGATCTCGTTTCTCACCGGATCCTGTCTGATCAGCTCTTCCACCTTCCGGTTTGCCGTCCGGTTCACTTGCCGGAGCACCGCCTCCTCGATCGCCTTCTGACGCTCAATACGGGCATCCTCATCCTTTATGAGGCTTTTTCTCCGGGTCTCGCGGCTGAACTCCAGTTTGTATTCCTTCCCGTTCAACGCAGACAGGCCCATGGTCAGCTCGGTGGAGGAGACCTTGAAGTTACCGTCGTCCGTGGTCCGGATGATCACCATATCCACATGGTGCCTCCCGCTGGTGAGGGCCGCCATCACCTGGGCCTTCAGGTAATTTTTGTCTCCTGCATGCTCCGGAGAATACTTTTTCACATACTCCGCGACAGGAAGCCCGTCGATATAGACGGCGTCCACCTTCTCGGTCCAGCCCATGTCTTCGTGGATCTGGCCCTTTCCCCACCTGAATAGCCGTACGGCATTCTCAAACGCGGTCTTTCCCTTCTGAATGGCGGCCGGGTCATCATGCAGAGTCTTCCGGTTCCGGTAAAAGTCGAATATATCCTCGTTGGAAAGCGCCTGTCCGGTGTTGGGATACTTAAGCTCGGTCAGGTAATCGTACATAGTGGATTCATCTGTGGGCCTGTAATGCGCCTTCCTTATGCCGGCCCTGGTATGGGGAGCATACTGGTATCCAAGCAGCTCTTCCCCGGAATCAAAGAGCTTTACCGTATCCGTCACGACGGCAAATAAGCCCTCTCTTTCCTTGTTCTGAGGATTGGCCGCGAGCTCAGCAAGCTCAAGCTTTCCCCAGGCCGGCGAATCATCGTCCAGGATTCGTATGGCTCCCGTCCGCACGGAGGTGTCCGACTTCCATTTTTTCTTCAAAGACTCCCGGATCTTATTCTGAAGGTATTCCGTCCTCTGCCAGGCATAGTCGATCTCTTCATCACTGACCAGGCCGTAAAGGGAATACCTGAGATCCTCCTTCGTCATATGAAGGACAGCCTCAGCGGAAGACCGGGTCATCACCCGCATGGAGTCGGGAGTCGCTTCCTTGTTGAGCTGCTTGTCCTTTTCTTTTTTGCCCATGCTGGTGTCATTATCGATCCCCACAAGGCCGACCAGGCACATGATCCCGTCTCTTTCTACAAACCGATAAAAGATATTGCCGCCGTGCCGGTCCGTATTCCCGCAGATATAATCGAGGACCTGGAGGTCCGCCGCCGACTTTATGACATCGGCAGTATTATTTTTCCTGGGCTTTCCCCTGAGCTCCGGGATCTGTCTTCCCCCTCTGATTCCAAGATCCGTTCCATCAGCCCACTCCATAAAAACGCCGGTCTTTTCGCCCTGATCCGTCTTTACCTTCATGACTTTGGACCGGGCGAGCAGATGCGGCATTCCAAGCCGGTCCGCCACCATCGACATTGCGGCGTTTCTCCTCGGAACATTGCGTCCCGTGTCGATCTTCGCGAGATCCGCCGGAAGCGTGGTTTTCACGGCAGCTATAAGATGGTATGCGGCATCGGCAAAATCTTTTACAAAAGCCGGGTTCTCAAACCAGAGCCTCTTCTCCGGATCGTTATATTTCTGCGGAAACTGGATATTCCATTCGCTCCGGATACTGCTCATGATCGAATTCAGTACACCGTTAAGATAGTTATCGGTCTTATTAAGGATCTTCTGTTCAAGCTGTTCCGCGCTCTCGATCTTCAGATCACTGAGCAGCACAGGATCAATATTCCCGAGGAGGGGCTCCAGCGCCGGATACTTTTCGCTTTGGCGGCTGATCACCTCTGCCGTTGACTGTATCACATAATCTTCAGTGAATATGCCTCTCCGGCCGTTCACCTCAAAAACCATCCGGCTGCTGGTATTGCCCCTCAGCACCGGAACGTTTTGTCCCCGGATGTCGGCTGTCAGGCCGCGGTTTTCCTGGATGAGCTGCGGAAGGTTCAGGTTCCGGGCAGGGTCATAATTCCGGAGGGCGTTCAGGTCCCCCTCCAAAAGATCCCCCATCCCGTTAAGGATCTGCAGCCTGGTCCTGTCCAATGCAGGAAGAGGATCCTCCTGGTCTCCCCGCTCAGCGGCTGCCCGGAGGGCATTCATCATCTGCCCGTAGTAGATATCCCAGGCCTCCTTCGCCCTTGCGGCAAGCTCCCGGAGCTTCTGCACGTCCACGGAATTCAGGGCGCGGACACCCGCTGCCCGCATCCCCGTATTCAGGTTCGTGAGCGCGTTTTTAAAATCCTTATAGCTCTTAGTCTCTCTCTGCCAGAAGCCTTCCGTGTCTCCAAGCGATCTCAGGATCTCTGAATAATCTGCCATATTGCCTCCTTAGATGTTCTGTCCTCCCATTGGCAGGTAGATGATTTCATCAAACATACATATTATAGCATTCCGAAAGATACTAAAATGATACTGTCCGCAGGATATGCCGCCCTGAGACCTCTCTTTGCACCAAAAAAAAGCTCCCGGTCATACGGCCGGAAGCATTGTTCTGCATATCCTGTGGAAATAGACCAGCTCCGCGAAGGCGGTGATGGCCCATGATACGATGTACAAAAGATACAGCGACGTGATGGTATGGAAATACGCGAAGACTGTCATGACCCAGAGCACCCGGAACGCGCAGGATCCAAGGAGGACGATGACGGTAGGCACCGCACCGTGTCCCAGGGCGCGGCTCGCCGCGATGGTGCAGTCCATGAAAGCGGAAAATGCATATGAAAAGCCCATGACCTTCAGTCTGAGCATCCCGTTTGCCACCACCTCGGGGTCTGATGTAAAGATCCCTAAAAAATCCTCCCCGGCCAGCGCGATGCCAACCCCGAGGACAAGCCCCGCGCCGAAGGCGTAGGCCGTGCTGATCCGGAAGCTCTTCAGCACCCGGTCCCGCTTCCCGGCGCCGAGGTTCTGTCCCATATAGCTTCCGCAGGCCGTGTAGAAGGCGGCCATGGCGTTATAGACCAGGGTGTCCGCGTTCTGCGCGGCGGCATTGCCCGCCACCATGGATGCGCTGAAGCTGTTGACGCCGAACTGCACGAACAGGTTCGCGACGGAAAAGATCATGTTCTGGAGTCCCGCGGGCAGGCCGATCATAAGGATGGCCCGCGCCTTTTCCGGATCCGTCCTGAGCTCCCGGATCCGGAATACATGAGGTCCCTTCACGCGGACCAGCGCAGCCATGATGCAGCCGGCGGACATATACTGGGCCAGGATGCTTGCGGTGGCGACACCGTCCACGTCCATCCCGAGCACCAGCACGAAGAAGAGGTTCAGGAGCACATTCAGGATGCCGGACACCAGGAGGAAGAACAGGGGCTTCCTTGTATCGCCCGCGGCGCTGAAAACTGCCTGCCCGAAATTATAGACAGCCAGCGCAGGCATCCCCAGGAAATAGATCCGGAGATAAAGGACGGCTCCGGGAAGCAGCTCCTCCCTGGTGTTCAGAAGGAGGAGGATACTTTTCAGGAACACCTCCCCGGCGGCCGTGAGCAGCAGGCCCGCCGCCGCGCAGATCAGGAAGGAGGTGTGGACCGCGCGGCTGATCTCCTCCGGATGCTTCTGCCCGAAAAACCTCGCCGCCAGGACGTTCACTCCGCCGCCAAGCCCGATCAGGAACCCGGTAAACAGCACTACGAGCGTCGTCGTGCTTCCGAGCGCCCCAAGAGCGAGGGGCCCCGCGAACCTTCCGACCACGGCGATATCCGACATGTTGAAAAGGATCTGGAGAAGGTTGGAAAGGATCAGCGGAATACTGAATCTCAGTATTCCGCCCCATAGACTGCCCTCTGTCAGATCTTCAAAATCCGATCTCATATTGTTTGATTACCTCAGCAAGTACTTTTCTGTCATTTGCCGCCTTCCCGGATCCGGGCAGCGGACATCATCATAGCCACTTTGGCGTCATCCGTCAAGCTGATTTTCTTTCCGTTCCCCCGCCCCGGGCTCAGGCCGCAGTCCGCACCCTGTCACAGGCGGTACACCTGTCCCGCTTCGGAGATCCTCCGGATGCTCCCCTCCGAGATCAGGTACGCTTCCCCGCGAAGCTCCTTCCGGTCCTCCGCCTGAAGGAAAAAGCTTCCGTCAGGGATCGCGTAGAATCGGTGCCCGAAGCTGTCGGGATACGTGATATCCTCCATAAGCCTGAGCCCGTCCACCCGGTCATGCTTCACCGCCTGGTAATGCGGCAGGATATTGACGTCCGTAAGCCCGAGTCCGGGGATGAAGCGCCGGTAAGAAGGATCCGCTGCCTCCCCCGGCATTTCCGGCTGCGCGTAGACGGTCTCCGCGCAGTTCATGCTGCCCGCGCTGATCCCCATCACGATCCCGTCAAAGCCGTAAAAGGTTTCCCGGAGCCCGATCTCCCGGAAAAAGGCGTTTTCCGTCGGCACATGGCCGCCGCCTAAAAACACCATGTCATACTCCCGGACACGCTCCGCGCACGCGCTCCCGTTCCTCCGGTCACAAAGGTCCATGCAGCTTACGGAAAGGCCTGTCTCATGAAGGATCCTCTCAAAGTCGTTCCGCATGCCCTCGTTCAGGCTGTATTCCTCCGGGAACGCGGACACCAGGAGGCAGCGCGACGCTTCTCTCCAGTACCTTTTAAGCTCCCGGACCAGCCCGTTCGCGGGATCCAGGCCCTGAAAATCAGGCGGGACCGGGCTCCTGTATGCCCCCATCGGGCTGCTTGTCAGAAATAAAACCATTTTCTTTTCCCCCATGCTTCCCATGAATGGTCCTCACGGACATCCTTCATGACCGCTTCTTTCGCGGTTCCGGAAAATACGCAGTTTCTGAAAACAAGACTGTCCGGATCCACGAAGGTCCCGGACAGCCGTTTTTCCTGCCTGGCAGGTCTATGGTCGGTTTTACTGCTTCGCGCGCTTCTCTTCCATCTTCTGAAGGAATTCGTCGCCGTAGCCATAGTGCTCCACGATGTAGTCGAGATCCTTGTCGCCGCGTCCGGAAAGGTTCACCAGGATGGAGCCAGTTTTGCCGGTCCTCGCGACGCGGATCGCGTACGCAAGGGCATGCGAGCTCTCGATCGCCGGGATAATGCCCTCATGTCTCGACAGAAGGAACAGGGCCTCGATGGCGTCATCGTCCCCGACCGTCGTGTACTTCACGCGGCCAAGATCATGAAGAAGCGCGTGCTCCGGACCTGCAGCCGGATAGTCAAGTCCGCTCGCGTTCGAGTAGACCGGCGCGGGATCGCCGTTTTCATCCGCCAGCATAATGCTGTTGAAGCCGTGCATGACGCCTTCTTTTCCGTAGGTGATGGACGCCGCGTGGTCGCCGAGCTTCGGGCCGCGGCCAAGAGGCTCAACGCCCACAAGCTCGACCGGGTCCGCAAGGAAGGGCGTGAACATGCCGATGGCGTTGGAGCCGCCGCCTACGCATGCAGTCACCTGGTCCGGCAGATGGCCGGTCTCGGCCACGAACTGCGCCTTCGCTTCCTCTCCGATGCAGTACTGGAAATCACGGACCATCAGCGGGAAGGGATGCGGGCCCGCTGCCGTGCCGATGCAGTAGATCGCGTCCTTATATTCGCGGGAATATGCCATGAAGGCAGCATCGACCGCTTCCTTCAGCGTCTTTAAGCCGAAGCTGACCGGGACCACGTTCGCGCCCAGCATCTTCATGCGGGTCACGTTCGGAGCCTGCTTCGCGATATCGACCTCGCCCATATAGATGTCGCACTCCAGCCCGAAATAAGCCGCTGCCGTCGCAAGCGCCACGCCGTGCTGTCCCGCGCCGGTCTCCGCTATGAGCTTCTTCTTCCCCATATACTTCGCGAGAAGTCCCTCGCCCATGCAGTGGTTCAGCTTGTGCGCGCCGGTATGGTTCAGGTCCTCTCTCTTAAGGTAGATCTGCGTCCTGCCCAGGAGGTTCGAGAGGGTCTGGCAGTGGTACACCGGAGTGGGCCGTCCCTGGAAGTCGCGGCGGATGCGGCGAAGCTCCGCGATAAACTGCGCGGACTGGGCGATGGTATTGTAGCCCTCCGCGTACTCGTTGAAGGCCTTGATCAGCTCCGGATCCTTCAGGAAGTTGCCGCCGTACCTGCCGAACCATCCGTCCTCGGACGGGTATTCTTTGAGGTAGTTGTCAAAATCTCTGTACTTGTTCAATTTTCAAGCCTCCTTGATAAAGCAGATAACCTGTCACAAAGCAGTATCTTTTTAGTTGTATTTACGCAATAT